>JGI24159J19872_10011615_pt1 | contig 11538 bp, 5 predicted proteins | sample Ectturendosymbi4_FD_19872 | JGI IMG/M metagenome (IMG submission 19872) | reverse complement strand
CGTGTTCTTTTAGTGCAGTTTGCCCGCCCTGGGAAGCATTTGATCAGTTACGCTGTTGTGTTTGTTTCAGAGTTTCATTGCTCGCTTGTTCAGGTCCATGATTGAGCGGTGTCCTTAGTGAATTAAAGCCTGGTTTTCTGCAGGTAGTGTTTAGTAGAATTCGCAGGCGAGTGCACGACACCTAGCATTGCTGGATCGTGTGAATGAGTTACCTAAGTTATTTTAATAATTTCAACAATTTCAGTGATCTTGCAGCTGGCCGGGTAGTTGACGCCTGTACAGGATTTTTTACTTTAAAATCCGCAAAAACATACCTTACGAATCATCTACTGAAACGGTATGATTGACAGAAATACACCTTGGCAGTTATTGATTATTGAAACAGACAATTGGGAAGCCTTCTTTCGCAAAAAAAGAATTAAAAACACATAAAACTGAGATTTCTTATTTTAATGCAACCATCAAGCATTATTGATTATACCTATCAAACGAAAGTCAGTCACAATGCAAGGAAGCACCTGCAGCTTGGTAAAGTTTGTGTTTGGTAGGTATAGAATCCGACGCTTGCGTACAGTGCCGTAGCAGCCCAACTCTGGTCCCCCCAAAATGCTTACAGGGGCCCTCCTAATGGTGATTTATAAAAAAAGGTTTCCACATTATGCTACATCGCGACGCCGAATGGCCTTCAAAACAAAATTTCCTAATTGCAGACACAATGTTGGCAAAACCAGGCCCGTAGCAAGATTTGGGTGGGAATATACACCTTTAGGGGAGAAAGACTTTTGCTTTCATCATATGCTTGAAACAAATTTTTCTGAGCACAACAAAATTTGGGGGGCACAAAAAGATTTGGGGGTAACTGTCCCCGAATGCACCCGTGTCTGCGGGCCTGGGCAGAACCGTCGCCAAAAAGTCTTCCATTGGGGACCTTCATGTTTGTGCAAGGGGGGCTAGACATTCCAACAATTTACAATTAATTCACAACATGAACAGCATTTGCAGATTGCGCAAATTAATTAAATATTCTCTCGCAAATACCCATAACAGACTCGTAGTTTCCAACTAAAAATTTTTGAATGAGCTTAACAGAAAGAATTGGGTCGTAAAATCATTGTCATTTAATTGACGGCGATTATTTAGAGATGTCGTGATGAAATGCAAATGTAGAAAAAATTTGCAGGAAATCAGAACCAATCCTATCGTTCAGTTATCACAGCATTATTACCGAAGGAGCAAACATGAGGCTGGTCGAAGCATGTGCGCCGTGATGAACGTTTACTTTCATTAGCGCAAATTGATAAACTTTACCATGAGCTGAAAGATGCTTGTAAGCGTGCGCATTGGGATTTTTTACTGGCCGAAATACGCAGGAGTAAACCTTGCTGATGTCTGGACTTGCTAATCTCCTGGTGCATGGCACATGTTTAGATTAATAACATATTTTATCTCAAATCGCCTATAAATGGTAACAAATACAGACTAAGGCCTACGTGGACGCAACGGTTAACATCCATAATCCACTAACTGCTCTACTCTGTTTTGGGACAACTTCGCAATAATTGCTGAATAGACTCTTCTAACTACACAATTAACTCCATCTGGCTGTTTAGATCTGCCCAGAAAAGCCATATCGGTCGATCTCTAACTGAATGGGTTAAAAAGTAATCACAGGTGTAGAACCACCCGTCTATTTATTCACCTCAAAAGCAATGCGATTCCCTCAAGCTGATAGGAAATTTAACTTTTGGCATTACGTGGTGTTACACATCGATCTAAGTAGTGTTGAACCTCTCCGGTGACGTTGCGTTGATTGTGTGATTCAACCACGAACGGGATGTGCGCGAAGAACAAAAATATGTATGCGTGGTGCGAACAAGCAATAATAGTGTGATCTCGTCGGGTGATCTCTATTGTTGCTTGCTGCCACGGTGCGAAGCTTTGCACACATGCTGCTCGGGATTTCCGATCGCAACAGTAGTATCGTTGGTTGCGTGGGTTTATTACCCACTCACTCTTCCACGTTTTCCTTCTGCTTGCGTCGGTTTGTGGATAGTATTGGTACTGTCATTTCTTGGAAGTAATCATTGGACATAGTGCTTTGCAACACCAGGTTGTTACATGACTTGTTTGATCTTTTCTACGATTATTCACACTTGCAGCTCCTGCGCTTGTCGCAAATAAACTGAACTGGCAGAAATCGGGAGAGTGAAATGGAGTATGATTACAACTTACAAGCAGATGACCAGTTTTCAAAACTTCTTGCTAAACAATCCTGCGCAAGTCATTATTTACCCAAGAGAAATGCGATACACATGCGAAAACTTGACGTCAACACATCTTGATTATACCTGCAGGTTTTTACTGACTTCAGGGTACACGATTCTTTAAATAAAATATTACATTTCAGTCATGAAAACGAATAAAACGTTGGATGAATTTTCGCCAAGAACATACTCCTTTTCAGCACATTTGACCATGTACCCAAATATTGACAAGAAATAAAATTTGTAATAAAATAAGAAAAAATGTGGAGAACTGATAGCAAAACTATAAATTACCAAATAATAAATTTGGGGAACTAATTTCAAAAATCATTCTGTCTTCAAATGACTTCAATTCTCATATCTTAAAAGGATTAAAAAATAACTGTTTCAACACTAACGTGCCATCTTAATGCCTTAGATGTAAATCTGTAAAAAAATAGTACAAAAGATAATTGAATAAACTTTTTTTTTCTAATTCAATAAACATAAACTGAGCTCAAAACAATCGTTGTAATATAACTCAAGTTTTCCTTTAGTGCTGAAAACTTACGGTAAAGTTGAAGGAACTCCGCTTAGCTCCAAAGTTGTGCTTTGGTGCGCAAGTGGTGTTGCGATTAATTTTCTTCACTTTTTCTTCACTTTTCACTTTTGCAATGCAGGAAAGAAAACGTTTTACTCTTCCATTATTAAGCAAATCCGTCTGCAAACACATTAATGGTTACCACAAGGCAACACCCCATTTAATGATCGTAGGAGGAGGCTTTGTTCGTAGTACAAGCTACGATTGATTGGATTTTATTAGATTTATGGATTACTTAATGTAAAAAAATAATTAGGTATTTTTGCAATTGAGCTTATGAGCTTAAATCCTTACACGTTGCAGTGGAACATAATTATTTTTAGACAATGTCCTGTCCACATAGAAAAACAACATCTTCTAAGCTCAAAATCAGCTAGTGATTCCATTAAAGCAAACCCGAGTAAAGCATTTATTACGGGTAGTTCTCCAAGCATGTTTCAGCTGCAAGCTGCAGTTATCTCTCTCACTGAAGCGAGAGATGGTACTAGTCAACCTATCTCAACCAATGCATTACCAATAAATCAGACACCGATCAACAGCATATGACAGGTTCGATATGGGTAATTATACTGCAGCCAGGTTTGCTATATCAGATAGCTTGAAATAAAAATTACTTCAGAAGCCGAGGATACCTCCGCTTCAGTATGATCTCCCAGGTACTCAAGAAAAGTCAATAGAAATATAGCGTACTACGCACAGAAAACAGCTTAGACTAATGCACATTAATCATTGTGCAAGTCCTCGTTTAGTTAGTCATTGTTCTCTTCAAAGTCGTAGTTAGTCATTGTTCTCTTCAAAGTCGCAGATGTTGAAAAAGAGTAGACCAGGGGTCGGGAACTTTTTTGGCTAAGGGAGCCATGAAACCTACATATTTTTAATTGTATTTCCGTGAGACCCATATAATATTTTAACACTTAATGCAACTAACTTACTAACTAACGTGTGCATTTTAAAACAAAATCAACAATTTTAAACAATGGTAAATGTCTGAATTTTCTCTTTAATAACATGTTTCTTGCTGTTGATGCGACTTTTGGTGCTGCACGGTGTTGCTGATGGCTTTGTAGTCTAGAAGATGGAAAATTGCAGAAAACGTTCATTCGTAATCGTAACAATCGTGTTTAAAAAATATCAAGCGAGCCAGATGCCGTCATCAAAAGAGCCACGTCTGGCTCGCGAGCCATAGGTTCCCGACCCTTGGACTAGTGATTCCAACCAACCTACCCCCTAGATGCGCCCCTGTGTGCAGGGAATGGCAGCTGTTTTTTTCGGTCATAGACCGAAACGTTTTTGAAATTACCGACAAAAATTATGTAACTTCGGTCAGAACGTTTTAAAATATAGGCTAAAAAGCACTATTATGGTGACTTTTAATACAACTGTGAGACAAATGACGTAAATGTCTCAGCAATAAATGACAAATGTTTCAGCGAAAAAACAAACAAATTGGCAGTATCAATTTTTATAATGTACGTTTGGATAAAGAGGGTTCTCATTGCCCCATGGTTGACACTTGTAGACTGTTCAACAAGTCACGTGCTCTTGCAGTGCCACGTCGAACAACTAGTAACACTGTCTGAACAACTGCTTTGCGCTAGGCTACCAGTTAAGTTTGACTTGGTCTTATGACACCAAACATGTAGAAAACCTGGTTATATTATGAAAAACGATATCAAAAGCTGGTCTGTCATGACAGACCGCCTTTTGCCAGGGCTAGATGCGCCACGGGTGCTGATCAGATCATAAGCGTGAAAGAGGGGGGGTTTTAGCATGGCGAGGAAGCCGATTGCCCTGAAAAATCGGTCTGCTTGAATTCTGATGCCGGGTGTGACTGTTCGAAAAGCAAAATGAATTCTATTGTACAAAATTTCTCAAGAATTTCCAACTTTCTGCAAGCATAAAATACAAGCAAACATTTTCTCCAAACCGGAATATTAATAAAATAATCAACGCATTGTATCCAAAAATTCCATTACAACCAAAATTATACATTTAATTCCTGAACTTTCACCACCCAGTCTGTTCTAATATCTTTTTCTTTCAGTCTGAAAAACACGTTTGGTTCCCTTACAAATTCACAAACACTGCCCTTATTTGTCTGTATTCGAAACGTTTGCAGCATTAAGTGTACGACCTTCTCCTAGGTTTAGGTCTCGGATGGCTTATGACCATTTGACCAGCAGAACACATACAGGAAAATAAAAGCACATTAAATATTGGGTTAGCAGCTGCACAAAACTTACATAATCTATGCACTCAGGAGCTTATCTTATCACACAAAAATAAGATCTCTTGAAGTGTACTTCATTGCATAATAACCAATAATGTTACGGGGTGTAGACTGAGCCTCAACTGAAGTATGTGTACAAACTTTTGCTACATCGCAATCACTGTAACTTATGTTTCGAATTCATGCATATCACGAGCTGATGACACGCACTGTTACCACACATCGCCTGATACTAAAAGACAATATTTCCGAAGGGCTGACACTGAAGTAGAAGTTCAGGTTTTCCTTAATCGGCATGACAAGATTAACTTGCTTAAACATAGTGCATATGACAGACTTGCATGGTGTTGGCCCGCATGGAACACAAAGCAGAGAAAACTGCATATACTTAACAACAGCACAGCAATTGCATTCACAACAGAGTTCCTGGCAGGGATGTTTGAAGTAGGACCCAGCTTGATGCGCCACAGATAATTCCCCCGCTTTCTCTTTCGTTTTCAAAACGTTTGGTGGTGACTTACTGGACACTCGCGTAATATACAAAAAAGTATCTCTAGCTACTGGAAACTGCGCTCTCAACCGCATAACTTTGAAATGCTTTGAGCGTATTTAACGGCTATTCTAGCGTATTTAATGTCTAATTGCGCTCTCAACTGTTTAACTTTTAAATGCTTTTACCGTATTTGATGGCTATTTTTTCAACAGGGCTAAAAATTCATTTGGTCGTGGGTTTGCCTGCAAAGCTGTTTTAAGTTTGCTTTAGCCTTTCAGTGTTTCACCCGTAAGCACTGCTTGCAGACTGGGATTCCGTAGTGTTACGTGTGAAATCAATTTCCTATAAAAAATTTTGCCGATCGATTTACTTCTTTGTCACCTTTGTGGAGACTAGTTACTGAGTAACTATGGGCGGTATCCTTGGCTAACAGGCTCCAAGGAGCACTGTAACTTGTATTGCTGCGAATGCTTGTTGCCAGGACTTTTCGTAAGCAAAATACATTTTAAAATAAGCCTCATTTCATCAGGTCAGTGTTGCTGCTTTTTCGTGTGCTGTGTGCAGCTATGGTTGGAGTGACAGGAAATCAGGAAACTTGTTGAATTGTAGAATATGGGTTTGTTGCTCGATTGGCACTGATTCTGGATGCATGTGCTACCTGTTGTGCAATGAGTCATTTTATTTATGGATAATATTGATTGCTTCTACAGCTATAATGATGTTCAAAAGATATGAACAGAAGTATGCAGAACCCATGAAGGGTTTAGTGCGAAATGCACGGACCGCCACTGCTAAACAAAGCCTTAAAAATGTTTGATGATTGAAAAGTTGAAAAATAATTTGTACTTCTGAAAAAATTTCCACTTTGATGAACCTACTGTGTCTATATATGTCATTATTGTGACCTTTTTTCAATTGATTCCGATAGATTTTGCTTATTTATAGAAAATCAGCCAAATCTGATGTGAACAGTTGGAATCGCGTGTGCGAAAAATAAGCCATAAAATAAAACAACTTTTATCGCCACTTCAACATGACATAGAAGCAAAACTCAAGAACTGATCAGCGTTTTCAACATACATAATCACTAATAATAAAAAAAATAAACACACATGACATAACCAGATAATTATGAGCATTCTTCGCGGATATTTTGTTAATGGAAATTCACAGAAAACTGTTTGCTGCTTAGTAAACACAATGCACTTGTATGGTGGTTATTTTAGCCAGCTTAGACTGTGTGCTTGGTTTGTAATGTTGCAAAAAGACATCTATCCTTAACGAATATTGAATACTCAACTTCCCCATGTGCTCAACCCGCACTGCCTTTTAGAAACCTGCACCGGCTTTTTTAAATTTGCCTTGTCAATTGGATGCGTTTCCGAACCCCACACTAATTTAAATGTTGATTGCTTGATTGGTTCACAATTGCCCATTGCTAATTTACAGACAACACCTAAATGCTTTTGACAAATCAAAAATGATTTTATTGCAGTGCACACAAAAACCTTATTTCGTATAACAGACATTACGATAATAACCCTAATAATTGGCGTTATGAAATTTGTAATGTATAACACAATGCCGATGTAATTGAGGAATGAACGTCAAAAGAAAACAACAAATTGCTGTTGGTTCTCACATCATACGAATCGGCTTCAGAACCACCTACTCTGAATCTTACTAATCAGCAAAATAATATTTAAAGATCTTATTTAAATGCCAAAAACAAGCAAACCACACGCAACATTGTAGGTGCAAATTTTTGACAATAGTAATCACACTTATTCTGCATATTTTGTTATGTATCTTACTTCGCTCTGAATCATGCCTGAATAAGTAAGGCTGCAGTTCTGTACAGGCACTCTTTTCCAGCGGTGAAACAAAGTGCTGAGAACTAAAGCATCTTCATCGTCGGAGAAGTCCAACAACTCAAGCTGTAATAGGCAATAAACCATTGTTACTTCTTCCACCGTGAAGTTGTGAAGGGGCGCACCGTATTATTATGAATAAATTGCTTGTGAAGCGAAACGTAGGTGCACTGTTGTTGCATTGTCACCTGCGCATACAAGATTCAACAAACACACAAGCAAGCGCACACACGCCCATACTTACAAGCGTGTCTCCACTCTATGAGCATGTAGTTTTGCAGGGGATCTCTGACAACTGATTTCGAGACCAGTGAGTAACTACTTCGTGGGCATTTGAAAGGACTTGCTAACCATTTGACGCAGTTAACAAGGCACAAAAAGTACTTTTCCGCTGGAAACTGGGGATTATTTTAAAGCTGTCGTCAGAACAACAGTTCTGCTGTACATAAAGCAGTTCAATGTATGCCTAAAGGTCTCACGTATAACCACGAGTAAAGCGTGTGTATGCAAATTGTCACTTACTGAAAAGTAATTTTTTCTCTAACGCTTACACGAAATTCTGGAGGCAGCAACCAACTTCAAACAAATTCAAGTTGAACTTAATGCTAGGAATAATATACAGTATGTGATGCCATTGTATTGGTGCCACTCAATTATCACGGAAACGATTGTGTAGCATCATGATGTATAAAAATATGCATTACTTTCAAATGTTTTTGTTGGATTCTACCTTATTTCTATTGCACCACCAACAGATGGTCTGCGGGCGTTTGATTCCTGACGACAGGTAGTCCTACAGGCGTATATACCGTAGACACCATAATCACAACCTGAAATATTCCGTCAGAGCTTGACTTAGCTGCAATCTTTGGGCACTTGGAAGTCTCGTGAGTTCTTCAAACTTAGAAATTAGGGATGATTCTACACTTGCTGACATGGGAGTCAAAAAAAGCATTAATTCAAATAAAAAAAAATTTTAAAAACACTACCTTTAAGGAACCCATAATAAATCTAAACAGACAAAGCCCGTAAAAACACATGATTTGTCGGGTAAAATTGCTTTGATTATATCTTCATCAAGCTCTTTTGTAATTTCAATTCAGTTCCAGTTACATGACCGCCTATGTGGCCTGGAGTACGTGCCACTGAAGCTAGTAGGCTAGGTTCATGACCTTTTGGGTCACGCTGAAGACTTGTTGAAAAACAGTAGTTTCGGTCAGCCCAGCCTCGCAGCATTAATGGATGGGTGCAAACTAAGCTTCACACGCCGTGCTGCCATTGGCCTGCCACCAGCACCGCATTCAAGACTATGAAAGTAGCCGCATGTCCAAAAGTGCAGAACAACCAGAGTTGGGCAGTGGGCATCAGTTGACAATCCAAAGGGAATCCAAATGGAGTATAATGAAACTCTCCAACCACGTTTTTGTACGTGACTTGGATTACAGGATTGCAAACAAAATTTCTCATATGCTCAGTTCTACACATAATCGGCAGATATGTAACTGAAGGAAACAACAGAGCTTGCTACAAAACAAGTTGGACTACTGTATTTGCTTTGAAAGTCCTTGCAATCATGTCTATGTATGCTCAAAACCATGCCAAAATGCAAAATTTGCTTGCAGCTTAATGTCATTTGCCTTACAATGACGAAAAATATAAGTTAGTTATTAATCTGGTATATATGCACAAAGCATCCGGCGGTCTTTCACAGAGCAGAAAAATAAGGGAAACCACTATTGCATACACATATTTCCAAGTAATTTTCTGACATTTTGTATACATTGCGTCTTGACTAGGAAGGCAAACAAATTCGTATTAGTTATCAGCAGGGTTATGGAGTCGGAGGTAAAATATCCGACCTTTCCGAAATTTCTGACTCCAACTCCTTAACATTAAAAGAATGAAATTTGGCTGTTAAAATCAATGGAAATTGTGGTGCACAACAATAAATCTGTTTCAACAAAGAAAATTTCAAAAGAAATTGTACCATTTCAACAGGAATTCCCAATACAGTAGTGTGATGTATAAAATTATCCAAGTGGACATCTGGAGTCGGACAAAAAAATCTGACTCCGACTCCCAGTGTTGTTATGAATACGACTCCACCCAAAAACCTCTAACTCGTTACNACTCTGCAACCCTGGTTACCAGTATTTTAACATAATCATTATGAAATCTGCAAACCCGATTAAAATATTGCAAATCTCTTGGTGCATGTATTTAAAAAACACAAAATCTTCACTTGCTTCCCATAAACCATTACATTAGCTCAAGTTCAACTGTTTCATTGATCAAAGTAAGGAAGCCCCATATTTCTGAAAACAAAAGATGCACTGCACTTCATGCCTTTACAATGTAATGATCTTTATATCCGTTTTTTCTGGTAAATTAGAAAATTTCTTAATTCGTTGAAAAAGTCATTAAAACCTCAAAATGGTCAAAGTTTTACCTCTGTGTTCATTGTGTTAAATTAGATATAAATGAAAAGCATGAAGAGAAAAAAACATTTACATTAACAAAAGTATAAACCTCATCTACATTACTTGGAAGTTACAGATAAAATCTAAGAGCCAGAAAATAGAGCAAAAACCATTGGAGGCATAGAAGGGAAAAAACTATTAAACTACACCTTACTTTTGCAAATGAACACTCCAATTTTTGAGTAAAGTGGTGCCGACTATCTCCAATAAACAAGCAGGCTTGAGTATACAATTCCTGAAATGATCTTGAGTGTTTTAGAAGATAAAACAAGGCTGAAATGTCACTTCCAAGAGCCATGGAATTTTCTGGCAGATAAATTTCTTTAGGGAGATTGGTAGTGGCTTTTTGCATAATTATTTCACCACCCCTTTCACGAATCCAAGTGCAAATTTGCAACAATTTGTTGAATTCATTACATGGAAGCTTTCGTTTGCATTGGTCAACACCAATAGCATAGTTTATTACTGCTTTTTTTCTAACTTCCCAATTGCTTTGGATTTTATTTCTTTGATAATCAGAAAATAACTGCATCAGGTAACCAAACGTTTTAAGCCCAAATGCAAATTTTAGTGCTATAGACCAACTGATCTCTGTGGGCCATTTTGCAAATGTTGTGATGTCATCCAAGGCTATCACTGACAAATTTACAGCAGTAAAAAACTCTTCCCACACGACATGTGTAAAATGAAAAACCTGATCATTGTCCGTAATATAATTTTTGACTTCAATGTCCATATCAGGACTACTGGCTGATGTGAGCTGCCTTCCATGTGTTGATGGTCGAATATAAACTTTGCAGGCAAGAGAAGCTCTCCTAAAATGTCCAAGCTCTTTTTCACTGAGATGCAGTGACAAGCACTTCATGTAGAACAAGACTGGAGCACTGTAGTGACATCGTGTGTCAGGATTTTTCCTGAACAACTGTCTAAATTCACCACATTGTTCCTTGCATGTTTGGTAAACTAACTCATTTTGATCAACTTCCATTAAACCAAGAACCTGGACAGTGAACTGTAGCTCATGTGAAAGATGACATGGCCTTGATGAAATGAGAACATTTTCCTTCGGTAGTAAATGACTACTCATTGAATTCAACAAACACTGTAAGGGATGTGCTTCTTCACAAGGATCGACAATGTATGCACTAAAATAGAGAGGATCTGATGATGACTCATCCAGGCCATCAACTAGGACCAATAGATCTACTGTACATTCAAACATTTGCTGAGCAAAAAAACTGTTGAACAACTGTTCAAGCTGCCGTTGTCTTAAAGAGGTTAAATGAAAATATTGTACATTCTCATCAGGTTGAAATGTGTAAAGCAAGCTGCATACAAGTTGACTGAGCAGTGGTCTTGTAAATGTTGTTGTTCCAAAACCTGGTTCTTCTGCTTCACCTGTAATGGTTGAACCACAAGTTACAGGATAAGTATTAGCCTGCAGCTGTTTCCATATATTCTGTTACCTGCAAAAAACATACAAGATTTTACAGACACCCAACAAATCTCACATGCATACCGTATTTACTCGATTGTAAGCCACAGCTTATAAAGTTTTTTTTTTCATCATGTTTGCGGCTTAAATTCAAGGGCGGCTTACATTCAAGGGCGGCTTACATT
>JGI24159J19872_10011613_pt1 | contig 11538 bp, 4 predicted proteins | sample Ectturendosymbi4_FD_19872 | JGI IMG/M metagenome (IMG submission 19872) | reverse complement strand
CTGTACGTTTTTTGTGAGAAATATTCTTAAAATGCCAGCAGGTGCAAATGTGTCTGAATATACGCAATGTTTAACTGTGCAAAAATTCAGAAATGATTCTTTTAACACAGTTTGTTTAAGTACAAGACCAGCACTTTTTGAACTTAGTGACTGTGCCGAATATTAAGCTCTTCCAACGTTTTGCTTGCTTAAACCTGGGATAACGCTGTTTTGTGTATAATGCTTGTTTCAGTTTGCTTTCTAAGTTGTGTGAGTGTATTGGCCAGTTGCTACGGTATTGTGCAAGCTTTGTAGTCAGAAACTAACTTTTGTATTCCTGCCTAATATGAACAAACTGGAAAATTTTCGAGGTGTGTGTACCAATCACAATACTTGATTTATATCCAGTGACTCGTACGACTGCCAGTGGATAGACATCACCGATGTTCCTACTGGAGAATACATACTCAGAGTAAGTAGAGAACTTATTGGATGAGCAACTAAATGTGATTGATGTATTGGCTAAATTTGTATAGTGAACTGTTGAGAGACGTCGTGTTGGCTCAATCATAGCACATTGTTTAAGAGACCGGAGATATAAAAAGGTTGAAATCAATCCCATCCCAATATTCCATCAGGTCAGTAGGTCATGACAGCGCAGGTTACACGTTTTGCATAAAACCTGTTTCATAAAATCTAGTCTTTGCCATTTTTACTTGTGCTTGAATGCTGTGCTTGTCTTAACATTTGATAAATTTTCAGTTGCAAAATATTTCTAACTTCGGTAAATTTGTCCTATAATTTCACTTTCGGTAAATTTGTCCTATAATTTCACTTGGACCCGACAAAAACCTTCGTTATAGGCGAACTGTCGTTATAGACGAACTACAACATATCATTCCTAAGCCCGGAAATGGTTAAAAATGTACTTTGATTAGGATTGCGGCTTCATGTATCGCGTTTTCGCTTATACTCTGAAAAAAACGTGAGAAATATTTTGTCTTTATTTTTCAAAGTTATAGTTAACGTCATTCCTGGGATATCGCAATCTCTTGCAAGTTTTGCCACTTTCGTACCATTTTGCTATTGAACGACACAACGATGTCATACGTTTTCCATAATGGGATACTGCTTTTTTGTTCGACAACTGCTCCCCCAAGACTATCGATCAAACTGACTACAGTCGCAACGATCCGTAATTGTCATTAAACTCATGTAACGACTTGCCTCCATTGCTGCTGATGACCCAATCCTTGATGCCATTCTTACGTAAAACTTGTAAAACTTACGTAAAACTTGTCACGGATCAACCATTGGAGCCGAGCTTATACTTCAACCTGCAAAGAAATCTTGCAAGTGTCGTTATAAACGAGCAAAATATTCTGCGGGAACCGACAAAAAGCGCCGCTTTAGGTGAAAGTGACGATACAGCCCAAGTCGTTGCAGCCGAATTCGAATGCATGTAAAAGATAAGAATTCTGCCGGGACCGACGAAAAAGCGTCGTTACAGGCGGATTGTATGACTATCAAAATATCTTTCGTTGATCTTCAATCTAAGAAATGAAAATTGTGTGAGATACATTCACAAAAATTAACAAATAAAACTGTCTCATGTGTAACTTACACAAACTTACTGCAGTTTTTGGCTTTTGAAATTTCGGCGACCAACCTCTGATTTCCTTATTCTCAGCTGCATCCAACGCAAAAATAATTCCGAAGTGTACTAAGGAGACAGAAATAGAGTTCCTTCAAGTTTTTGTTGTGCAAACATTAAAACATTTTTAACAACTTCGCAATTGCATTTTCTACTTCAAGATTTTCAAGATTAAGAATACTTCGATCACCCAACTTCCAGATGCCATTGTGACGATTTTTATATTCATGACAAGTGGAGGGCAGCCTCCTAATCTGAGACATCACTGTTTAAATATATGTTGGGCGATGTGCAGTTGTTAGCACCACTGACACTATTGAAAAATCTGAAACGAGTCTACAAAAAAAAAACTTTACATAAAATGTTCCTTTAATGATAGGTCCGCCGCGTTTGCTGAACTCAGATCAACTTTTGCAGGATAAGATTACGCAGGATAAGTCCATATAACTGCGATTGAAAATATTTGTTCGACGTGTAATTGATGCTTGGGACAATTGCATTAATTCAGAACTCTGTTGGTTGTTTTTAATGTAAGCATAAAAGTCTATCACAACTCTATTGATTGCTTACGGTTTCTGCGTACATGTTAATCAAATTTAATGAAACTAACGTCTGGAAATCTGTTGCAAAGATCACCTTGAACCCCCGTCGGTTGGTCCCAGAGCTTGATTATGATAACAACGAAGTAATTTGTCGAATCACGTACAACGGAACAGCGGCCTGGGCCAACTCATGCGGAGTCGGTATGTTCGTATGCATGGGTTGTTGAGTAGAATGAACTTGAATATGTGCAGCCATATCTAGCCGCTGTTCTTTCATTAGAAGAAATCACAGTAGCTGTTTCGAAATGTGTGGTGCAATCAGTTCTGTGGTTTGAACCTTAAGTATTATTTACGAAATTGCCTCACTGAAGTGTTGTTTGTTGATCAGTTTCTTTTGCGTCTTGTAAATTGTTATTTATGGATCCATCAACAAAAAGTCATTTATGGACGCATTTCTCGCCTTACATCCAAAACTACTTTCCATGTTCATGGTTAAAATAAAGTTCCTGATTAATAAAAAAACTGTGGGGTTTGAGGTAAAAATCCCAAATTTTAAGCTGTTTTTAGTTATCCAAAGCATAGCTGCTTTCATTTTGTTTTATAGATTGAGTAAAATAAGGAACACTTTACATTCATATCTTTGTTTTTAGCCAAAGATACGGCGTGACCTTGACGACAAACAATGTTTGCGACGAAAGAAAGGTGCTTCCTGAAAGGCCTGCTGTACCAGTTTTCTGCAGAATAAAAATGTTTTTTTCAAGTGTTTGTTTGACATTTCTTGTGAAATTTTTTTATAACGTTCGTATGAAAATAAACACTAACAGAAAAAGACACATGTTTTTGGAATCGACTTTAAGTAAACCATCGCTCAATCAAGAGAGACATGGCCGAGCAACTGGCTTTGGTGAAAATGTTAACTGCGTTTGAAAAACTTCAACTTTGGCGACCATTCCACCCAAAATACTTGCACACAGCGCTTTTCCGCCTGCTTTTCGAAATATTGCCACCAAAAACAAGTGGTTTTGAAACAACTAAAATTTGAAAACAAGGAAACAGTGTTAAACACGTTTGTTTAATAATGCTTTCATTTTTGTTAAACGTTTGAGCAATGGAACGTCATCCAATTATGCTGAAAATTCGAAAACTTTATCTTGTGCATAAATGTTTTGACTTCAGGGATTGTCCTTTCAGTATCATACGCTCTACTTTCTACCCAAATCATTCCTTTCCTTTTGAAAGATTACATCAGGCAACAAAAACCTTGCAGTTTTAGTATGCTTCTGTTTTTATTTTTTATTCTATTTTTGTTGAAATATTCTCAACCCAGCACTTGATAGCTAGTAACAACAAATAGGCCACGTTAAGCCCATTCCACAAGTAGCAACTTCACTATTTTTTATAATGGAAAATTTGACTAAACCAGTGGTTCCCAATGTTTTCAGCGTCATGGACCCTTTTGACGATTTGGCTAGTCAGTACTGTTGCATATAGAAGTGGTCTCAAGTAGAAATGGCCATCATCCACTTTGCGCGCCAAAAATCATTTCATGGAACTTAGTACGTAACAAAATGACATTGTTGCATAACAATCGAAATGCCTAACGAATGGAATTAGGTGCAAAAAGCGTTGCTAAGGGTGGGGTAATTGCGGCTTTATACCTTTCATAAAGTGAATAAACATGTGTTGGTTCACAAGAGCCAGATATTGTGTTGGCCTGTAGCCCGGATTCTGGAGTTGCGCTCGTTTCGTTGTCGTTGGCAAACTAGACCACCACTGCGGGTAGTTTGGTATTTCTCTATATTGTTTTCATCTTATACATACAAAGGTCATGGACCCCTAAAAATCTGTCTGTGGACCCCCGGTTGATAACCACTGGACTAAACGAAGGTTGGAAAGAGCAAAACCTCAAACAGGGTTTGCTGAAAATCATTAGTGAAAATCAGTTCAGACTCTCAGTAAGCTGATAATCTTCAGGCAAAATATTTTTTTCGTTAATTGCTGGAGTTGCAAAAGCGGCTTTCAACCGTTGCTGATTGCAAGGCTGCAAGCTATCAAGCATAGCTTCTTGCATAGCACTGCAACCGTGGACTTGATTTAAGATGTGAAACATGGAGTTGCGTGCTGAGGGGGGCGAACGAAGCGATGGCCCCGGGCATCCAAGGCAGGGTGGCATCTAAAGAGTGAAATTACAAAAATAGAAATGGTGATACTAGATGATTTTTCCTATTCTAAAGCTTTCAACACACGCTGCATGGATTTAATCTTTCGAAACTTGTTTTTTTTGTCAACACAAGTTTCTACGTATTCAAATGTCAGTAATTCTCCCATTCTTCAATACCAGGGACCCATACTCCAAGTGTGCGGTCCACACCCAATCAAACTGATAGTGACGTGACTTTTTCTCGATCGTGCGATCAAGGGAAAATCACAAAAGATTGAAAGATAACTATGCACGTTTAATTGATTTTATGAGCCAAATTTCAAAACTGTCTTATTTCAACTGGCTTGATCCAGATGACCTTTTGATCCATCACTATGTTTTCAGCTTCGTTTTTCGATGTGGCAACCCTGGGTGTGCGCTAACACAGCCGCACACCTGTGCTTGCAATATGTGCATCATTTGGAGCTTCGTCATTAATTGGCATTTCAGCGCATTCTCAATTTTTATGTAGTTTCTTGTGTACAATTCTTGTGTAGTAGCACGTTCTACACTGCCAACCCTGGGTGTCCCCCATCCCAGCAGCATACCTTCTCTTTTGGACTGCTATTTGACGAGACGTTCGCGCACCCTGATATTTATGCAGTTGTGAACTGTCATGTCTTGGCATTGAGTGTGTTTTACTCCAGTAGTTTCACGTGCAGCGTTATATTTTTTGTATTTTTGAACTGCGCGGATGTAGCACTGAGTGTATTCTATTCCACTGAACGCGTTGCCGGATATTTTTGCAGTTTTGAACTGCTCTGTCTTAGCGTTGAGTGCTGTGTTTTGCTCCAGTCTCCTAACTTGGAGCGCTGATTATAATTAAAAATTATAATTTTATGTTCATTACAGTGGCACATTGTACAACAACGAGTAAGGATAGTGCGTGCAGAATAATATGCATGTTGTGTGAAACAAACTTCGCCAAAACGTTGGTTTGCGAACGTGAATGTAACGATATGTTGTGACATCACAAACAGCGTATATCCAGCAACAATGACCACCATACACCACTACTCAATACTAGAATTTGGTTGGAGGCATACAATCAAGCAGTCGCCCCGGGCATCACCAGACCTCTGCACGCCACTGGAAACATGCCAAGTGTGTTTTCTATCAATCCGCAAGTTGTAAACATGAACGCAGTTATCCGCAGTCCTTTGCACGCAATCGCAATTGATTTTCCGTTATGAAAGTCACGCGTTGTAGCGATTGCAAGTAAAGATTTTTGTCGAAAAAGAAGAGAGACTTACGCAACCAGTTTTTTCCCGCCCATTCATACGTGAAAAACGACTTCCCTGCGCTCGCGCCGTGGTCACTATTACATAGCATCAACCGGGTGCAGTAAAGTTAAAGTTAGCGTATTTAACCGATTGCAAGCCGCGGCTTACGTTGATCGTTTTTGTCCATTTCGTGTGGCTTACAATCAAGGACGGCTTACGTTTTTGTTTGACATTTTCTCTGACCTTCTGTTGGTAAACTTTAAGAAAGAAATTCTTTCTCGCGTTCTCACTGCCTGTGTAGCAAAATTGGCCAGCAGATTTAGTTGGGGGTGAAATCGACTGTGTCTGTACGTGCGTACGGCCGAAATATAACTTTAATTAAACACATCGCCAGTGAATAATGAAATAAGTGTTTGCACATTTTCGTATAGTATGCTGTTCGTGATTGCCGCAGCGATAACCGCCGAGGCTAAGCAGGCTACCGGTGACCTGTGTTCAAGTACGACATTCAATCAAGGACGGTTCACAATATTTTTTTTCATCATTTAGTCCACCTACTCTCAATGGCGGCTTGCAATCGGTGGATAAATACGGTAATTTGCGGATGAAACTTGTTCGGTATGCACCAATGAGGTATGACTCAGCAGTTTCATTCTATCCCGAGCTGGAAGGTGGCTGTTGCAGCACATCGTTTGACACCCATACAACACAAGCTTGACGAAATCTATTATGGTTTCTCTTTGGGTCCCGTGTCACTTGAAATTCAGACAGGTTTTTGTTTCAAGCTGCTTGTTGATATTCGATTTTTAACGTCCACTTGACCTTAAAAAAACTAATACCGAAAGTTAGTCCTTATTCGTTCTTGTTAGCAATTCTGACTAATATGATAGCATTAGCAACGCTTACTATTAAACATTATTCAATTGGATAATGTTTTGCTGTAGACCGAAATGCAGTCATGAAGGTCATGCTGATGTTATTTGTCGTCACATTTTACGATTTCTTGTAAATCTGTTTTGTTTTTCATACTACATGCAGGGCTGTTTTTAAGGAAAATATTAGGAACCCGGTTTGGATCTGTAGGGACCCGATTTTCTCTGATTTTATGGACCCGATGATAATTTTCTCTGATTCTAGGGACCCGATTTGAAATTCTAGGGACCCGAATCGGGCCCCTAAAACGCCTTAAAAAAACCTGCTACATGGTTCAAGAAATTCGAATATTCTTGTAGATGGGGGGGAAGAATAACAATAACAAGTTCGATCGAATACTTTAGGCGAGAGGAAACAACTACAGAATTTTAAAAATTGAAAAACTTTTTTTGGACACCATTCTTTCATTTTGTGTTCAGGCACTGCGCTCGCAACACGTTCATAGCGCAGTTAAAAATGAGCAAGAGAGAGTCATGAAAATGAAAATGTTGAAACAGCATGATGCTTCTATATCTCGGTGAAAACAGTTTACATACTGCTCGCCCCACCAACATTCGTCAGTGCGCGGTAAAGAACTGACAGCCATGCGACGGTTTCTTCAGATCAGCTCTAACTCGCCACAAGCAACTGCCGGCATACTGCTGCTCGGCACTGGCACTGAAAGCACGACTGCAGCCACATCTCTATCGTTCAGCACAAGGTTAGTGCTTGTCCAACTTCCTTCCTCCTTAGAGCTTCGCAAAGGTACGTTCTGTTTGAAAGACAAGAACAAAATCTTTGCATTTCAAAGAGATTCGAGAATTTGCTCAAATCCCGCATTCTGCTAAACCTGAAAGTTCAGTCACAGATCTTTCGGAAACCTCAGTTCCCCTTCTGAAAACGCTTTGCAAATAATTGAACGTTTCCCTCAAGTTGAAGCTGCTTGCATTTGCTGTGATGCAAGTTTATCTCAAAGCAAAATGACGTCAAAATTTATTTTTTGTAAGTCAAGCAGAGGCTTGTGTGGGATTAGATTTATAATATTTTTAAAACATATGTTGAAAAGGGAGATGGCTTTAAAGAGCATGGCATTTTTTCCTAGAGCCTAACTTATACACACACTCTCAAGGAATTTTTGCGGAACAGATAAAAGTAGCTCAGGTGTGACAGGGGAATTAATTGTCAATTTATGATCACAAGTTTAATTATTAAAGTGTGTATCAGATCTTGAGACAAAAGTGACAGGGCGTAAAAATATAAAATGATGACTTGTTACTGATTCTTCCCCTGGGGCTCACCAAAGAAGATGTTTTTGAGTTTATTTGGACTGGTAAGGTCTTTTATAATTAATGCGCTTGTCAATACAGGAACGTTTATGAGTTTCGACGATGGGCAAGAAACCAAACAATGTCACTGAAGCTTAGCCATAGCTCACCGCATCCTTTATACACAACAATAAATGACTGACCTGCCATCAGCAATATTTTCTGTGCAGTGCTACGTTTTGTGCACAGGCGCGGAAACAAAACATCTGACCTTTATCTTATGACAGAGACCTGCGGAGTTTGCACGCGTTCAATACGATTCAATAAAAATTTTCTGCATGGTTATAATTGAAAACCACTCGTGTTCGGGAATTAATATGGTAAAATTGTCTGAAAGATGACCTCATAAAGGCTGTGCTGATGACAAACCATCTTAGAAGTAACTTCAGCACGTGAAAATAAACACTGATCATCACCAACCCATTGAGGATAAATTGTACTTCAGATGAAAAGAGCATTTGTCTCAAAAATCTGGTGGCTGGTGGCTGGATATCTTAGCGAAATGTTGCATTAATTACCAAATAATGATGAATTTTACGGAGAAAGAGTTTATCAGAAGATAAAGTAACACCTATAAATTTTTTACAGAATTGGAGTTTACAAACATTGCAGGCCTAACCTTTTTGTTTAATTTCATGTCAGTCTTGGTTTGTTCACACAAAAGCCAATATGTGTAAAGCGAAAGTGCAATTCATGCAACGACATGAACTCATAACTTCTGTAAGCTTTAATAGTGCTTTTGACCCTAGTTAGTTTGCGCGTCTTCGTTGTTTATTAACGTCTTTTTTCGCGATTCTCCTTAAATCCAACTGTCAAACCAGGCCCAGAATTCAAGTTCTTACCTGGTCCAAACCATAGTGGAGTCCAAACCTGTAATCTAGGTTTAATCAATTTGGGGTCAAAGCTGCGTCGGAGTTGTCTGGTTCATGGAAATTTGCCGTAAAATACTTGAATCGTAACTGCTTGCGCACCTCCTGCATGCATTGTGCGAGATCAGGTCCCGTTACTGCTGTGCAATTTGTTGCGGCCAGTAAAGGATTCCGACAGCTACCCTTATGGCAACACTCAATTCGGGACAACTAGGCTTAAATTTACCAGAAGAATCATACAATACTACAAGCCATGCAAACGCAACGCCACTGTGAACACCGAGCACGAGAATGAGTGAGATCGGCCCTGTGAAGGTCACATGCCGGACGTCACGCCATTAAAGCGTCTAATGAGTGTTCAGCGGGTTCAACACATTACTAGAACACCATCACAGGTTCACAAGTATTTTTAAATAAAGAAAATTAGCTGCTGAGCAGGATTTTATGGTAAGATGTCGATTAGAGCCAATGAAATTTCTGAACGCATGTAGTGTACACTTTTGTGTTTTGCTTCTTTCGCTTTCAACGAACCGAATTGATGAAGTCGAAAAGCGGTGAAAAAGAAAGCAAATCTGAGGCGGCCACTTTGTGAGGAATTCCAAAACTATTTCCACCTGAAAGATTAGAAAGTTTTGAATTAGATTCTATCTCTTTGAAAAATCACCAGAATGCATGGGATGGTAGACTAATTTCCCAACCGCAGAACATAAACAAAGCTATCTCCTCAAGTTCTGAGGGAAACCCAATAACAACAAACCTGTGATTATTACGACACAAGAAGCTGCCTACGTGATATCTCTCACGTTATCGTTTCATTGCTTGACAGTGAACAGCCTGCGTGTATTTCTAGCGAATGCTTTTGTAACTTGGAAAATTCTGCTGAAATGTCCCTATAGCATTAAACGTGTGTTGCAGAAAGATGCCTACGGTCTGCAAAGACATTAAAACCAAGTAAAGCACAGAACCTGAGTAAAGAGTATTGGCTATTTTTAAAATCTAAAATAAAAGCTGCTTCAAATTCATCAGGAAATATAAAGCTTAAATTTCTAATCCAAGCGTTCACTGTGTAGACTCGATGTTCGATTTCGTTCACGTGTGTTGGACGAGATTTGTTCCAGCCCGTTATCTGCACATATAAATTCGAGTAATTCATTCAGTGAATTCAAGTATATCATAAAAAGATAAAACCGGTAGTGTTTTAACAGTGACAATTGTCACTGTCGGAAGAATCAGTTATTTGCATTGTTCGTGAAAGAAGCCAACTGTGTGAAAATTTCAAATTTTTTCTTTTACCTACCCAGACGTTTGTTTGAGCCAAACTAATGCGAAAAAGTAAATAGCAACCGTTGGAACAGAATTGTTCCAAAGCATTTCTTTTCTCTTACGGTATTGGTGATTTGCGTTTTTGTATCTTAAATCCGTAATTTATTCACCCAAAAAGAACGTTATTTAACCCTATCCTTAAAAGACGAAATGCTTCCAAATATTTCCACAGATGTCATTTTAAAACATCGTTTTAAAGCCTTGCTTGGCTGTTGATTTACTGAATGTTGTTTTTTTAATCATTAAAAAATCATTGTTTATTTACAGTTCATGCATAAAAGTTTTATCTCGCCTCATGTTTCAAAAGATGCTTTTCGTTTTGGCTTTTTTACGTTTTTCATACACTGTTGATGATGACCAGATCAAGCGTCTTGTTTCTTTAAGTATTTTTACTATTTTTCGATTGATTTCTTTTAGAAATATATTTGCGTAGTTTTATACATTCACAAGCCTACAATTTAAAAACTTGTCAAAACCAGGCATTAAGATCAAAGCTTGTTGCATACGCCGATTAATATTTCTTAGGTTTTACATGACTGCCACTGTTATGAATTTTTGTCCGTTTCAAAATCACGATCGGTAATACTCGAAAGTGCATTCACAATGCCCGGCTACCAGCTTGTTAAATGTGTTAAAACAGTGGTTCATAACCTATTTTCTACCACGGCTCCCTTAAGTAATTGTCCTTTGTTTCAAGCCCACCTGATTTTAGATAAGCTGTAAAAAATGTATTTATTGATGTATCTCATGATCAAACTTTCCATGTGGTAGGGGGCGTAAAGGCTTGGCCTCCCTGAAAATTTATTGACGCCCCCCGGTGAAGAACCACTGTTTTAAAATATATTCAAATAGAATGTTTAACCATTCTATTTTCATCTTGCTTTAGATTTTATGCGATTCACGATTTTACGAAAAATGTGTAAAATCTTCCAGTGATCTGAGCAAATCAGATTCGGAATGGTGGTAATCTTTCGATGTCAAAACTACAAGAAGAAGAGTTAACAAAAAAAGCATTTACCGACCATTCTTCGTACAATCTAGCAACGAGTGATGGAATGTATGACTGCATAGATTAACGTCTTTGTGGTTGCCATGGAAAACACAACAAATCCATACATGTACAAGATTGACAAAAAAAAACGGTCATCATCAAAAATCGAATAACTTCCAAAGTTTTTTTAAGATTGACACAAAACTTCAGCTACATTAGGTCAATCTTGTGTAGCAGACATCTCCGAAGTTTCAAGTCTGTACTGCAAACGCTCTTTGTTTCACTGGCGCTCAAAAAATGTGCTCCGAATGAGCTCCCCGGCGCTGCAGGCACATTTGGATCCGGCGGGCAAAGTTCTCGATGACCCTTCCGCATTCTTCCCTTGGGATCGCTCTTATTGCTGCTGTGATTGCTGCCTTCAGGTCAGGGATAGTCTCACAGAGTGTAATGGCCTTTGTAGACAGTGCTCAGGGGGTGTGCTACCCCAGAAGATGTTGTTCTTAGAGTTCACGTGACCTGA
>JGI24159J19872_10011611_pt1 | contig 11539 bp, 7 predicted proteins | sample Ectturendosymbi4_FD_19872 | JGI IMG/M metagenome (IMG submission 19872) | reverse complement strand
GTCGTATGTTATTAGATACAGAACCCAAATACGGTAGTTGTAATGAAATATATTTGGGTGAAGGAGAGGGTTCAGCCGGTGCATCGCGTTGTTGCGTGACACCGCATTTCTGTTTAAGAATTGCTGAATGCAACGGTCCAAAAAATTGTTGGAGTACCCGTTGCGAGCAAACATTCGCTTAATATTCATAAATCCGTGTACGCCAGTTGGTAGGAACTGGCAATGTCATAAGCGCGGCGGAGTTGAGAGTTGACAAGGTTTCGTTTCCTGTGGAACGGAACGAAACTCGACCATATCGAGTAGAGACCTGCATGCGTGGGTTTGCTGTAGGTAGAAGTAAAACCTGTTAGTGTTTTCACATTTAAAACATCAAGAAAGTGGAGGCAATTATTAGTTTGTAGCTTTTTGGTGACGACAATATTCCTGTGAATGCAATTATTACTGGTAGAGAACCTGTTGAGAGAATCTTGGTTAGGAAATACTAAAAACAAGTCATCTACGTAGCGGCAAAGCATGTCTGGTCGACACTCCGGTGGTGTCACCACCAAGGCCTGATATATAACGTAGTTCATGCATACGTCANCCATCAGCAATGNTATAGGTGAGCCCATAGCAACGCCATCGATCTGTCGATAAAAACGACCGTTGAACTGGAACGTAGTTGTTTTCACAACCTATTCCAGCAGCTTCTTCATCTGACTTCTGTTCAGGCCCGTTGAACTCGTCACTCCTGCCAAAAACAGAATCGAGATTTAGAGTGATGGTAAAATCAACCGGCACTTTAGCGAAAAGACTGGTTATACGTCAAATGACGTCATAATCTTTCCAGATGAAGACCTGTCCTGAAGCAAGGATAGAAACGTTTGTGTGTCTTTGACACAGGTCTCATGGTGGCGGAGCTCCGACAACGAGTCGGACAGCTACTTGGCGCAGTCGTAGCTGAAGCTACCTGTAGGTGACGAAAATGTTCGTAAAGGCATATCAGGCTTATGTATTTTAGGAAGACGTGCATTGTAAAATTTCTGGCTACGCGCCTGAGTCAAGGGTGGGCAACATACAAGCTGGCATTCAATACAGTTTTATCCTGCCTACGCACTATGATTGTTGCCCAACCTTCAATGCAGTATACCAGGGGATATAAGTGTAGGAGCAGGGAATCTTTTTGGGTGCGAACAAAGCCGGATTAATGGGTATGGGCCCGGGGTAATTTTCACTGGAGGGCCCCTATGATGTAATTCATAACGTCATCGTTTGTAAAATTTATGTTTTCGTTGATTCGCAACGTTCTTGTTTGCTTTTTCTGGTAGCTGAGGAAGTGTTTACCGTATCTACTCGATTATTAGTCGCCCTAGATAGCAAGCCGCACGAAATGGTATTAATACATTAATGTAAGCTAACTTTGATCGTAACCCCCACTTGAACATATATTGCCTGAGCCTGTGAGATACATTCGCGACGTTCGCACACTAATGCGTTTCCCCTTTAATTGGCAACCCTGGTGCTGGTGCACAAGGGTGTAACGTGTTTGGGCAAAGGGGTTACAATTCCCCTGGCGCCGAATCACTTGTGGGGTGCCGACTTACTGCGGGAGGGTGCGAATGACTGCGGAGGGCGCAGAAAAATCCCAACAATTAACAGTGACACAAATACTTTCTTGAATGCAGTACATTTGATTCCGACAGGTCTCAAGTTAGAACACGGGCATGCGAAAACTTACTTCTTGCCCTGGGCACCATCTAACCTCGTTACACCCCCGCTGGTACAGTATCAATGATGCTTACACCACTACAACTGCTTTCTGTTCATCATAACTCTCCTGTGACGGATGTGCGCGTGATGTTGAAAAGAATAGAATGCGAAAAGAGAGTTTAGTCGACAAAACTTAGTCAAAAAAGACTGAGCGTCGCCTATACCTTTCAAAAAAGTAAAGAAATAAAAATGTAAGCCGCCATTGATAACTCGCAGGATATGATGAAAAAACTTCATAAGCCGCGGCATAAAATCGATTAAATACGGTACTCAACTGCACATACAGTTAGCTGCGAGGAGAGTTGGTAATGTTAACACTAGAGTGTATTCTTACCACAAAAAGTATTTCCATAGGCGAGAGCAGGGTTTCTCAACCGGAGCCCTCGTCCCCCCTTGGGGCCCACGAAGCGGTTCTCCTGGAGCCACGAGCAGAGGCAAAACCCATGTGTAACAATGCAAAACCCATGTGTAACAATATTAATTTTACGCCAGTTGAAGGAGGAAGGGGGCCACAAACCATGAAAGGTTGAGAACCACTGGGCTAGAGATTGACTCGGCAAGAAACAACATTCACCCGAGCAATAAGCACAAACCAGATGTTGCAAATAAAAACACCAGAAAACTAACATGTAAATATGGCCAGCCAGGCTGTGTGAAAGTTGCTTGGAAACATATGTCGTTACTTTCACTTAAATTGTCAGGTGCTCTGGTTAACGCCACTGCTTTAACGTTGCTGCTTGAAAGTTGTGCTAAAAAAAGCGATTCAGTCGCTACGTTTTAGCTAACACTGCCAATTCTTGCACTGTTTCTCCTTTGCGCCTTTTAATTGCTGATGACATTACAGATTTCGGCATCGGGCTAGCTGAACACTGCAATCTCGTTTTCTGCTCTTTCGTTCCACAACTCGACTTATTGAAATCTTTTCTGACGGACCACGCATTGCACGCAATAACATGTGGTGTAAATGGCTTGACCAGCTTCATATGCTTCATGTGTTTATGATGTAACACAAGGCTAGTAGCCATCGGAGGAAAAGTGTATTTCCACAATAAGTTACCTTTGTGACGAAACAAATGTCGTAGTTCGACTGCCGCTACCTCCAGTCGGTACAAGAAGTTACGGGATCATTGATACTAAACAACAACCACAGCAAGACTAGCTTTAGCATGCAAATAGTATCGCGAAAGCGATACTTGTGCAGTAGGCGTGATTCACGAGCAGATAATCATACACCTATGCCAAAAAACGATTATCAGCAAAAGGTTATAGCCTGAGCAAAATTTAAATATATTTGCATTGAACAAAACCGAAAATATTTGTATTCAGTAGTGATTAATGGCAGAAAGTCAAACTTGTGGAGAAATCTTTAATATAATATCGGAATATAGAGTTGTTTTCTTGTATCTCTTCTGAGACAATTTTTCAAATGAGCATTTTTCATAAAATAAATAAGTGTCATCACGGGGGGCCCCCTTGGAGCGGAGGGCCCGGGGCAATTGCTCCCGTTGCTCTCCCTTAATCCGGCCCTGGGTGCGCAGGATTTATGCCTGAATTTCCCCAAACTTGCCCGAAATGTTTTTTGTTCGACTTTTGCCTACAAATTTTCTCTCACAAAAATCATGAAGACCGTTTCATGGTAAGACCTCGAAAAAAGGGTGGCCTTCATTTGTTTCTCTACAAACGTTGGATGAAATGTTTTGAAGTCAAACAATGTTGGGGGCCATTTCTGCAGAGATTTTCAGGGATTTTGCCCAGATTTTCAGGGATTTTGTCCGGAATTTCAGGTAGTTTATCCAGATTTTCAGGGATTTTACCCATATTTTCAGAGATTTTGCCTGGATTTTCGAATCAAAACTTTTGGGGGTGCGCCTGCACCCCTGCCTCCTACACCACTATTCCAGAGGTCCGCAAATAGTGGGTCGCGACCCTAATATGTGTTGCGACCTAATATGGGTTGCGAAACCTTCCTCTCTAGGTAACAAAAATTTAAATTCACATTTTAATTTGCCATTCTCATTGGACAGAATAGATGCGACCATTTACACCTACTGTTTCATGTGCTATGTTTAATACAATTTTTTGCACGAAAATTGCTGCTGCCAATAGTATGCCTAGTCCTAAATTTTACATTTAATTATAGAGTATTTTCTACAAAATTGTATGCTCACGAAATGTTTGAGTCGCGAGAATGTGGAACTATTTTTTAGGGTCGCTACAAAAGGTATTTGGGGGTCCCTGCAATATGCAGACTATTCGTACATCAGGAAAAAACACATTACAGGCTGTTGTGACATCATAGAAAAACGGTATGGGATTTTATCATGACACAGAGGAAAAGAGCAGGACATAAAGCGTGTTAGGCTGGTAGCCCAGCTAAATCAGTTGAAAAGCTAACTTCGTAGTGAAGGTTGTCGTCTTTGAGTGTTGTGAGAAAACAGTGTGGCTCGTACCTGAGATTGCGGATATCGTAAATTCAGACCAAAAGCAGCGGAAATACGAAAGTGGAGCGGCTAAAAGAAAACTCAGTGTAGAGCAAAAGAAAACGAGATGAGGAACTTAAGAAAAAGATGCCATGTCTGCTTACATGGGCTTGAGACAAGCTTGATCTCTATTATTAAACGTAAGAACTAAGAAGCCATCATTGAATAAGAATGAGTGCGGCATAACGAAGGCAAAATGACGTCCAAGTCTAGTTATCAAATCAGTGTAGCTGTAATTGAAAGCGATGCCAATGTTAACGTTTCATCACAACAACAACGTTAAAATCATTTGTCGCTGATGAGTACTGAGAGCGAACTATTACGGAAAGAAAGCTTTTGACAAGCTGGTAAATGAATTTGCTTGTAAAAATGCACGAAGGGTACTATTATAGTTTGCGTGTCTAACATGGTGGGAAAAACCGAGAACTTTTCCGCATTTGTGTGTTTATGATAGGACAAACGCTTTCATTTTCGCATTGCATATCTACCCTTTTTATTTGATGTGGCAGAGTGCGTTATTTCTCGTGATGAACAAGAGTATTTTGGGGGCACCATGCCACATCGGTTTTTCTTGAAAAGATGGCGGCCCTCGAACAATTGTGCCTCAGGGCCCCTAAAAGCCTCATCTGGCACTAATCGCGCATGTTTGTTATTGCAATAAGAATATATGGTGAAAGAAATTTCTACCACATATATCCTATTTAAATTTTGGAAAATTTAAATTCTCAATGTCTGTCTTTGCGTTTGTGATTTCCTGGCATGCATTTATGTTTGCTTGTGTGGTTTCTAGGGACGCTCTTAGCATAGCTTACTGCATAACGGTTATTGAACTGATCTGCCTTTATTTCTGACCTGGTCCTTATTTCAGGACTGGTTCAATGTCATGTGTTTTGGTTTCACTTTTACATCACTTATATCACATAACCATCACTGAAATGATTCATTCTTCTAGGACACTTCGACAAGATAACCTTAATGTTTTAGATGCCCTGGCTGAGATTAACTTTCTTTCAACTTTAGTAATATTGGCACAATGTGTNTCTTCTTGGTGACGTCTTTAGCTTTAGCTGTCTTCATTTGTTTTTTAGCATGAACTCTTCGTACTTCTTAGCTCTGTGCTGATCCAAATGCAATACTGATATGTGCTCCACTGGTTTATTTCTTTTCAACTTGTCAGAATGTTTGTTGCTCCACTGCGAATATTGTTTTAGATTTCTGTGGAGGTTATCTTTTTGTCTGAACCCAGACATAACTTGGTTGAAATATCGGCAGTAGCTTTGTGCTTCTGAATATTTTACACAGGACATCGTGACGTTCTGCATCGACTGAAACTGCATTACTTCAAACGAAATTCTACTTTTTATGCAGAATTTGCGCCTGGTTAGATTCGTAGAATATTGCCCTGCAGGTTTGCCTTCGGTGCCTGTTATTGAAATCCCGGTGGGAATACCCCACCTGCTCCCTGCTTCCGACGTCCATGATGTACTTGCTTTCATTGACTACACTTACTTTCCTACTTGCTACTTTTCTCGTAAGAACTTTGATTCCGATACCGCTTTGGACCATTGTTCCAAAAATAGAACAAAAAATGTCACATCAAGTAATTTCTTTGCAAGTCGCGCTAACGATTTGCAAAACGCATCGTTACCTTAACTGGTGTTGTACTATTGATATATGAAATTTTGCCACATAGGTCTTTTTTTGCTCAGGCAGCATTATTGAGCAAATGGAAGTTACTCAAATATGAAAATATTTGACGTTTTTAAATACGTGGGAGGGAAAAAATTAAAATATCTTCAACAAATTGGTTTGGGCGGCATGCTTACAAAAAAAGTGAACTATCATGCAAATCCAAATTGAGGTGATACAATGAAGTGGAAGTGAGCTTTGACCATGCTGTCACAAAAAAGGAACACGTACAGAAACGATGCAAGTGTGTAATGGCGTAAATTTACAGGCATCATGAGTGTTGTTGTCGTCTTCTTGCACATAGAGAAATTGTTTCAATAACCAGAACATTAAAATCGATCTTATGGATGAGGTGCGAAAAATCGTGCAAATGCTTTCTTATAACTAAACTCATACTTACTTGAAAGATTTTAATTGCCCTTTGGTTATTTTGGAGTTTGCATAGCCTAAATATTACCCACTCTGCACTCTTCAAAACTTGCAAGTTGCACGAGACTCAAAGAATGTTTGGTAGATTTTGTCTACAATTTCTAATATACTTTTTTCTTGTTTTCACGCCTTTCGAATTCATTATACGTATTTATGGCCAGTAGCGATTTTGAGCCCTCTATCCGAATTTTGCGAATATTTTTTTATTAATCAAAATCGCTGCTGCTTAAGTTATTTCAGTATACCACGCACACTGCTAGATCAATGGCTTTGGACTGTAGGATTGGTTGATCAATTTCAAACCTTCCTTACCAGTAGAAAGGGAAAAATTATTTTGGGCGCCCCCTTGGTCTGTAGTATTGGTTGTTCCTAAACCAATGTCTTTGTTGTGCACTCTATCTAGAGCAGAGGTTCTCAACCTGGAGTACATTTGCCTATCCGAAGGGGACATTTAAGGTAAGCAATAGCAGATAAAAAATATATTTGCAGATCTTTGATTTCCAAATATTTGTACGTATATCAATGAAAATTACTTTCAAAAGCCGTTATACGCTTATTTTTAAATATATCTGTGATCAATCATGCTTTAAATATATCTGTGATCAATTTGTCATAAGAAATTTTAGGGGTACATGTTTATCTGTCGGAATGCCGAAGTGGTCCATGATCAGAGAACGGTTGGGAACGCCTAATCAAGAGCAATGCCTTTACTCTGTAGCAACATCTAGAGAAGATTGTTGTGTAGTATTGTTTTTTTTTTCAACCCTTCTTCACTAATAGAAAGGAAAGATTTTTGAAAGTAGTGTGTGAAGCGGCTCAGTGGTTGAGCCCGCGACTCCATACCTGGTACGCGCAGGTGCCACACCGCCAATTTGAAGAATGGTCTTGCGGCCTGTTCCGCCTCGTGCTCGGCGTTAACGGTTGGATTTAAGATACCAGTCATGCACGATGCCAGTCATAGGATACTAGGATACCAGTCACGCACGATGCTGCCATAAACTCGCCGCGAGTCAGCATTTACTACGAATGTTGCCGCGCGGCCCACGGCGCAAGCAAGAGGAGATGAGGCAAGACAAACCGTAACACTCGCGACAAGAGTGTCAAAAGAGGAGTATAACGATAATGAACTGTCTCTGTGACGAGGGCAAAAAAGATCTTAAGCCGTTTTCTAAAAAGCAAGCTTAGAGTTAAGTTGCTTTGCATGAGTTGTGAAAATGCTGAGTGTTGAACTAATCAATAAATTCTTGCTTTCAACATGACCAAAATCGATAGCTGCTGTAATCAATATTTTTGTTAAATCTGACGTTAAGCTATACTTACCGTAAAAAAGATTTTGTCGTGAAAATCACTGTGTATATTTCAGCTGTTCTACCTTAATTTGCACTTGACTTTTCTTGCCAGTTAGAATCGCAAAAGTGTTCAGATTGTTAGTTGTGTCAAAAAGATCACGCTACCGATCTGTGAAAAGCAAACTCGAACAGTGCCGTGGTAATAGACGAGCGGTAACCAATTTTTGTTGTGCCGAGCTGCCAAGGCTCTGAAATTACAAGCGTCGCTAACAACCGTCAAACTGATTCTTTGTTGCGTAGCTACGTCTCCAGGCTGCTTTGGTCAGTCAACTGTTTATGACCATGGTCGCGATTTCAACAAGGATAAAAATGTTAAAAAAAATGTCCGAAATTTGAAATCTTATTGACACAAAATCACAAGTCTTTAAACATGTCCACCAACGCATAACCTGAGCTGTGCCTTTGACGAAAAAAGAAGCGTAAACGTTTCGCTCTGATGCACAGGTTAACAAATGGAAGCGTAGTGCTCAGTGAAACCGGAGCAGACTTTACCTTTGCTGGTCGGAAGAAAACTACGGTGTCGCTAGACAAAGTAGAGAGAACGAGGAACAGACAAAAAAGATTTTTGATAGGAGTGTTTGAAATGATTTGATTTAAACGGAAAAAGTCAGAACCTTTTGTAAGCCAGAAGTGTCAGGCTCCTTGTGACATCTGATGTTAACAAAATAAAATCCTATCCCAATATCATTTCATAATTTACTCAAAAGTTCTTCAATTCACCAGGGTCGCCTAACAGATAAACCAGTGCGTCGGTAACAAGACAATTGCTAAAAGTTATCAAACCAACGATATGTTTTGAGTGCTTATATTTTGATTCTTGTGTATAAACTTTTGATGAATTAGTAAGGCTTATCACTGCAAATTAAATTAATATCTACAGCAAAAATGTTTGTTTGTAAACGTTTGTTTTCGTCTCAACTCAGATTCACCTTGTAAAAAACGCAGGTCCACCGGAGTAAAAACGCGTTACTTTGAGTGATTAATTAAACCAACGTTTGCACTGAAACGAGTAAAAGGAAGAAGTTGCGAATACGCGCACCTTTGCGCAACGTAGTGCAAGTTCGTTTATTCGTGTACTTTTGTAACAGAATCAACATTGTGTTACACAAGAGAACATAACAGTTTCAACAGAGTAAATAACAGCTTCAGAAAAGTAAGTAACTTTTGCAACTACTAATTTGAATAAAGCAGGAATGTTGAAACTCGGTGCATATGGGAAAGTGAATGTGAGTTTGAGTTATAAGTAAGGGTTCTTACAGCTTTATTCTACATACTAATGAGAGGAAGCAAAGTAGGTTTAGTGGCTCTTTCCCAATTAAGTATTGCGTAAATTAGATATAAGCATGAAATGTAGCAAAACGATATACGCATGAAAAAGAGCTATAAGCATGAAAAAGAGCAGATCTGAGCAATGAAATTTCAATTTGTTTTGAACACAATTCCACATGATTTTGATTTTTGTGTCGCCAAAGTTGGCATTTGAGGCTTCCAGTTTTGTTTATCATCGCATATAAAGACCAAGATATTCCAAAGTTATTTCGTTTTGACATTGATTGATTGTTGATACGCTGCAATAAGAAAATATGTGTTTCCAGGATAATTCACCAGCATTGAATTGCTTTTGGTATGATTGATGCATTTTTTAGCAAGAACCCAGCAGCCATTTTTTTTATTTTATTGTTTACGAGGCTTTGCAGATTTTTGTAGTTGTTCATTGAAACATGAAAATGATGTATAATTATATCATCAGCATATACAACAGTATCAAAACATCAAGCTAGATAGATAGACAGACAGACAAATAGATAGACAAATAGACAGATACTGTAACTAGTTGGAAAATTTAACACTTGAACTTCGCTACTTAGAAACCACCACACTAAACAATGACCTGAAATTTAACACTAAACGAGGCACCACTCAGAAACCACCACATTAACAATGCATTTCCAATCCACAGTCATACCCCACGACATTCCTTGCTACTTCAGAAATATTGTAATGTTCAAAGACAAAAAATTCATCTTATTCCTTATTTTTAATCCTAGCCGCCTGTCTCTGTGTTAACAATGGTTTCGACGACCCAGAATCCGCCAGTGTCCCTATCTTCAAGTGTTAATCCACTTGATATCCCCCTGGTGCTGAAGACAGCTTTCTTCACAATTAGTTCTTGTGGCAAGCGTAATCAGTCAGACGCACAAAAGAAATAACATTCCCAAAAAAAACAACGGAAATCTGTTTAGTATTTTCTGGAAAATTTATTTTCTAAGTTTCGTAGCATGTGGTAGTGCGGCACTGTACAATTTGCAGGCTTACATTAATGTAGATCTGGTTTGTGAAGTTTATTTCTCTTATGTGTATTGTCACCTCTACAATAGGCAATTCTTATTTGGGGCACGGAAAATAAAACCTTGTTAGATTCTTTAGTCAAGTCAAATAACCGAGCTATACGCAATGTCTGTAAAATTCACATAAATGAACAAATATCCATAAAAGATATGCATCTTTCTATTTGTATTCAAGAGATAAAGAACATTCATAAATACCAACAAAATACATGTATAAGATATGCAATCAGATCTTACCAAAAGAAATCACAGATGAACATAAATACACATTAAAATATCATAATTGTCATACACGGAAACTGGATAATAAGACACTAATTATTCCTTGATGCAAAATGGATAAAAAATAACGCCATTCTGTTTACAGAGGATCTAAGCTGTGAAATGACATTCCGAATGACATTAAAATTAAGTAGACCGTACCATAAATTTATAAAATTATATAAACAGCTTCTCTTTCAAATACAAATTTCATTGGTTCCCTGTATTATGTACGTATTTGCTTCATTTTTAGCAGGCAAACCCGTCTTCGTTTGTAATTAATTCGTTGCTTGCGCCGCTGTTCGTTGCAATTCGATGTTTGTGACACTTTTTCGCATGGTCTGTTATACATCCTGTGCTTTTCTTTTGCGTGTGTGTTTTCCCTGTTTAATTTTTGAGATAATCGCAGTCTTCTAATCGCCTTTCTCTTTGTCCCTTTTAAGGGGTGGCTGACGTGTTGGCCTCGCGGTCATTTCGCCAATCTTCGTAATCTTTTTTTATGGACCACGCTTTTTTCTATACCTCGCGAAAAATACAGTTGACTGACTGACGGCATGAAGATACTTACAATTGACTGACTAATGGCACGAAGATATTTCCGTAGATGTTTGCTTTCGCTTCACAGAGAGAAATTCAATTCGTAATTGTTGTCACCAACCAAATGCTTTAANAACAAACTGAAGTATTTTTCAAAAAAAAAAAAAAAANANAAANATTTTTGCAATGTTTTCAGTTTAAACCGGGTGGCCAAGACTGCGAGCATGAAGGGCCACAATACGGTTTGAGGAAAAATTTGCGGGGCGCAAAGAGAGGAACTCCATTGCAACTATAAGACTCGTTTGCTATTCTAACAGACCTAATTTTTCTGCACGCCTAACGCAATTTTTTATTCTAGGGTAATTTTTGACTTTTCTGCTTGTTTCTTTGCGACTCAAAAAAACGAACACGGAGCACATCTTCACTGCAAAGTCTCACTTTGAGAACCACCGTACGATATATTTGTATTTCGATTTCGGCCTAAAAAACAGCAGTTTTCGGTTGCCTTACCAACGCCCTAGCTCCTCCGCCAATTGGGCTAGAGAGCTGTTCAGTGGCTCAAACGGATCGGCCAGTCTAGTCGATTGCACTCGAAAAAAGATTTTTTGGTTGGGGGGTGCGGATTTTTTGTGACTGACGTCATAAGTGAAGTAGTTTTGGGGTCATTTTGGCTCATGTTGCCTGGCCTAGGGCCCAA
>JGI24159J19872_10011608_pt1 | contig 11541 bp, 8 predicted proteins | sample Ectturendosymbi4_FD_19872 | JGI IMG/M metagenome (IMG submission 19872) | reverse complement strand
AAAACTACGCCAGGAATTTAAATGTGATTTGGGGTACATTATTGTAATTCAACAGTGCACAGCCTGCGGCTGTCCACATGTGATTTATTGAAGCAAACACATGCAAGGCAAGAAAAGCAGTCGACACGATGTGTATCAATCTGGATGGTGATGTCACAAAGAGTTAGGCATACCATACATCCCTTTTTAGCCGGGACAGTCCTGGTTTAAAGGCTTTCCCGGTCAGCCAACCAAAACGCCCGGCGTCCCGGTCAGTCAACCAAAACGTCCCGGTTTAGCATTTAGTCAGCGATCATGAATAGCATGTGATCTGATAACAGAAGCAGAATGTGAAAGCCCTTACCACCTGTAAAATTACTATTGACTTTTCCTGCTCTGATTTTTACGAGAAAATAAAATCGAACAAAGACTTCTTGAAGAAAGTATTGTCTACTCTACAGAAAAGCGTGATTGGGCGAATGTGTAAATTTACAAATGCTTACACATTGTTCTGTTTCTTAGTACAATGTATTATTTTAGTTTTTCTTGGTGTCTTAACAGCAGGAATCCAAAATAGCTACATGCTCCAACTAAGATATGAACAACATTTATCTGATAAGGCTCTTTGCTCTGAAGCGTCCCGGTTTTCAATCACAAAAATATGGTATGCCTACAAAGAGTTATGGAAGGAATACGCAATTTATGTTTGAATGTGTTTCGTGATGGCTGGCACGTGGCAGTACTGTATCTCATAAATATAATCGAACTCATTGGCGGCCGTACTTCATATAAATAAAAGCAATGCGGCCGGCAATAGCTAAAGGTTGCACACCTCTGTTCTAATTCAATAACAAAATGCATGTTGTGCTGCACAAACGCTATTACATCCTAAAATACACCTGTGACTTGCTCAACCAGCATTTGAAAATTTCCTTGCGAATGTGAGGCAAGGTGTCTGCTCTCTAAATGGCAAATCTACGCCTTTGCAATGTGCTTTAAATAAAATCAATACGATTGATCACATTTTATCTGTAAAAATATACAAATAAACTTTGCAAGCAGTAGATTGGCTACTGCATACAGATTATTATCATCACATTGCCGAACTGTCTGATTAAGAAACCTCATCACTGACAAATGCAAATTAGTGGGAGGTGAAAAACTCGATAGCAAAAATATTATAGTTTCATTTCACCTGCAATAAAAAGTATGTTTAAATAAACTGTTTTTGGTTTAATGTTTTCAAAAAAATGACTACGTACTTGACCACAAAAAATTATTGTGAAGCCATTTCAGACATCGCTTTCACACATGTTTCTATGGCAACTGAATATTTCAAAAATTGGCTATATTTATTCTGACAATATTATTCTAAAATAGCATTAAATTTGAAATCAACATGTCCTAACATGGCGGGATTGACTCTTTTTGATCACATATCTAGCATCGGTGGATCAAAAGAAACAGCATTTTATTTCTAGGCGCACTCTACGTAACCTAGTCGTGAGCAAAAACTTTGAACACCCATATCCCGGAAACCGGTTCACCGATTTCGAATTTTTTTGTTTAGATTTTTGCAGAATAACATATCTGAAACTAGTGACAATATGGGAGAATGGGTCACACTTATTTGTTGATTTATAATGGAATGCCCCAGCGTAGTTGTTTTTTTCTTGAGAATCTGCCTTCAAAGTAGTAGGGGCAAAAGTGAAGAACGTCTCCCATCATATCGACCTTTTACATGTCAGCAGCTCCACAAGAGAATATGCATAAAGTACACTACCATGACTTTGAAACAAGTGCTCCGAGAGTAGGGCATCCATTTGAAACTGTAATGATTTCCAATCAAAAACAAATTTCTATATTCAAATCTAGCTACTCTAAACTCTAAAAAACAAACATTTGTCTGCAATGATCCCAATCCAACATTTACTTCATCAGTCTAGTTCTAGAATTACAACATGGCATGAAACGAATATCAGAACCGCTTCAGGTCAAAGACATAAATTTGGGTATGGTTACCTCAATACTTGAGGGCACCTACCACTTCTGTGAAAAAAGCAATTAGTATATCGATCCTTTCATGGTTTATTTAGAGTCACGTGGTATTTTGTTTACAAAAAGACGTTTGACACTTAATCGATGACCATCATTTCAACATGATAGGCATTGAATTCTGACTATATTTTCAACATCAGTGCGACACCTTGGTCTTGACCCTGTTCGGAATCTTCTCGCAACCACTTTCCCCCAAGTTCGGTATCTGTGTTGTTAACATGTTTCTTGTTTGCGTTGCACCGAAAACAATCACCCTTGTGCGTTTTAAAAACATGTTTGCAAACAACGTGCGAAACTAACGTTAGTACAGGATTTGCAACAGCTTTGTAAAAACACAAAAATGGTGTGTTCAGCAAGGTCTACGGTCCGCACAAATGCACGACGCTCAGGCTTCCACAGCGAGCATGCTGGAGTTTTGCTCGCTTGCAAAGATTTCTCAATTTCCCGAATTGAATTATGCGAGGATCACAGGGTCAACCGATAACAGAAAAAGATCATGATATAATGTGGATCTTGCGCAAACGAAAATGCATGAGCTCTTCCGAAAATAAAACGCTCAGTGAAGTTCGTCGGACAAGAACTAGCTATTTTTGGAATTTTTGTAAAGCCATTTTCTGCAACCGTTACGTTTTGCCCGACAAAATGCTTCACGAGCGCCACACGACGACTTCAAAAAGTAAAAAAATGATTTAACGACAACTTTAAAAAGATTTTAATAAACTTTCGACCGAAAGATTAATATAAACAAAAATTAGAAGTATACACTAAAAAGGAAAACATTATTTTAATGTCCCTTTCTCTTTTCCGACGGAAAAACTCCATATGCGCCACTGAATCGGGTTCTCGGTGTGCAACACAGCGACAAAGGCATGATCAGTAAAATACTCCTATATATTTAATGTTGTTGCCGCTCGGTCGGCATGGTGTTGAATACGCGATCCACCACCACGAATGAAATGTGCACTAACAATAGCGCCAGAGCCGAATTTAGCTGATGCGAGGCCCTAGAGACCTCCCTCTCCCACCGTTACGAGAAAAAAATTAGACGTGTTAATCAACTTGAGCTAAGCCGAAAATGACGATATTGACGCTCTAAAAGTATGGTTAATAAAAAATTCTAAATCATTACTAGAGTGTCCAACGATCACTGCGCTTGTTGCTGCCTTCGACGCAAAGCGTTCAATGAAATTTGTTGAAAATTGTTGAAATCGCACTTGGTTAGCAGGAACAGGATTATTAATTTTCGCAGGCAAACCAACCGAAAAAAACACGGTTAATTATTTGACAAAACACATGGCCTACGTTTTTAATAACTTTCACATCTGTTTTTTCTTATCTGTGTTCAAAAAAAACACACTGCACATTTGTGTGGCGGCATAAAGACGTTAAAGCACAACGTGAGGACTACGTTGCGACTTGCTTATCACGGCTGTAAAACTCGAACACACACGAGCAAAACACGTCAAGTGAATCACACCAAATGGTTACATCTGCTAGGTTCACGATTCGCGTGTTGGTTACTTTATCAGACTGATAAGAATCGAACGCAACGAAACCGTCGGGCTAAAGGACGTAAGGTTTAAACCAGAACCGTCGGCAGAAAGTTTTCAATAGGGGGCTTTACATTTGCGCAGGGGACTTGACATTCTGAAAATTTGATAAAATATCCGTTGATTTATAGTGTTTCATATTTAAATTTGGAGGGGCTAAGCCCACCAATGCTCCCCCATTACGACGGGACTAATTAAAACCCCTTATGCTGCCATTATTGAAATACGTACAAAAAAACTACAATCATCGAATCAAGTAAGGCTGAACATAGCACAATAAACAATGAAAAAGATTTTTTTTGTCCCGGCATTCTTCATAACAAAATCATCTAGAAATTCATTAGAATTTGTTTGCCTAAATTTGTCACTTTTAATGCACCGAATGCTTAATGCGGCAACCTCTCCTGGAACACTGCGACCCTTTAATTCATTTTCAATTCTTTTGATTCTTGAAAAAGACCTTTCTCCTGAGCAGTTATTGACGATCAAGCTATGAAGTAAGGGTCCGCCTAGCTGGATAAACTAAAAACCACTAATCTAAGGCATCAGACCCAAATGCGCTTTTGCCATGTTCTTGCTGTTACCCTTGTCTTGGCCTCTTTGGGCTAAAGCTCTGTTGTTGCCAGTTGCCAAAGTTACTTGTGCTTGCTATTCAATCATTAAGATCTTCTCAGGTTTGCTTAGCATGGGAGCAGTACAAACTTGCGAAAGTACTCATTAGCAATCGGATTTCTGAAGGACTATACAAAATTTAAATGGAAAAATCACATCTCAAAATACCAAACGAGCTTTACGTAATAGATACGCTAACACAACTACAGTATTGTTCAGAAGAAGCAAGTACGTTTTTATAGCAGGATAATGCTGTTAGGCCTTTACAAAACTTTTATCTGCAGTACAACCGTAAGCTTTGATAAGGTGCATTTCAAACACGAACAGCAACAAGTTCTTTCGCCTGATTCACACGTCACAATCGGTACGATTCAGAAAACACAGGATGCAGCCAAAGTGCATTGAGTATATCGACACAATGGTCGGCATGCGGCTTGACCAACGGTCAAATTGAGACTCACGGAAACTCGTTGGAAGACCCTGGCGTTATCAACACGGAATCTGATTTGGTGAAGAAAAATAAATTTCATGAATAGTACAGACATCAAATTTTGACGAATATTTATCGAACTGATCATATACCGGCGATTGACTCTATGCGTACCACAGTTTGCTGGAAGCCCCCTTGCATCTTGAGGCCCTAGGCTTAAGATAGCCTGTTGGTAAATCCGGCCCTGAATAGCGCATATATGTGGCGCGAACGAGCGATAGAAGAGTGACACGACGCGTGATCTCTATTGTTGCTTGCTGCCATAACGTGACGCCTTGCGCACATGCCGCTCGGGCTTTCCGATCGCAGCAAAATTGTGCTGTGACCAGGATGTGAAGGCAGTGCCGGATGCAACCTTCACAAAAATGCCCGAGCTCGATGCAGTTCTTTGTAAAAAAGGGGAAGATGTTGTTGCAAAAACTCGATAGGCTCGGTATTGAATGCACGATCCACCACGAACGGGATGTGCGCTAAGCATAGCAAATGTGTGTGTGGCGCGAACGAGCAATAATAGAGTGATCTCGTAAGGTGATCTCTATTGTTGCTTGCTGATACAATGTGAAGTTTTGCGCACATGCCGCTCGGGCTTTCCGTTCGCAATAAAATGCTGCTGTAACCAGGATGTGAAGGCAGTGCCGGATGCAAACTTCACAATAAAGCCTGCGTTCGATGCAGTTCTTTCTAAAAAAGGAAATATTGTTGCAGCTACTCGGTAGGCGCGGTGTTCAATAGGCCATACATCACGAATGGGATATGCTCCAAGAATAGCGCCCACACGTTTGTGGCGCAAACAAGCACTAAAAGAGGGACACGGCGTGTGACCTCTATTGTTGCTTGCTGCTTCTGGGTGAAGCATTGCACGCTTTCCGCTAGGGCTTTCCGGTCACAGCAACAACACATAAGAAAACAAGAACCAACGTTGAACATTCCAGTGCGAAATGCATTTACTCTTGTTCCGTTTCCAGCTCGAACATGTATTTTTTAAGACCAAATTGGACGAGGTTTCTTTACTTTCCCTTGCATGATCCAGATTAAGGTTGTTGCGCACCACTGAAACAGTTTGGCTTGGCCAATGCGTTCGAATCACCGATGTACGAACTACTGTTATAAACTTTTAAGTAAGCACGACTGGTGACAAACACATTGAAGCATGATAAACTGTCACTGGAGAAAAGCACCTGCAGCACTGCAGTTTACAGAGTACGAGCAGGGGCGTAGTGCCGCAGGAACGGCGCTCCCTCACTTTATTGGGTGTGACACTTTTAAAGTAAATACTTCGTTAAATACGATTTAAACATTAGTTCGAAATGCTGTTGAAAATGGCTAGTTTTTTTTGGGTGCGTTACCGCACCTCTTTGTTACCACTACATCCCTGACTGGGAGAGAACAAATACCGGTGAATGAGATGAGTCAATAACATCACACAAACGATACGCGCTCCGGAAGCTCACTTGCGACGTTTAGCGGCAAATGCTCCTGCTGCGCGTCGAACGAACAAGCGATTCACCGCACTTTTTGTTAGCTGTTTTGTTGATGCATCCTTACATCAACGTGGTGTGCTTGAAGTGAAACCTTAAAAAAGCTGCGTCTCGCGGCCACACACGGCTCATGAATTTCCGATGCATGAGCTCAGCACAACTGCCCTAAACCAGTAAATCTTCAATCATTTTTAAAGTTTTTTTTGCAACAACGCACCCGAACAACGCATTCGTGTTTAGTCCGCACAAGAACACAGAATGCAGCGAGAAAATTGAGATTACTGCGAAAATTTTTAATAATCAAACTGGAAGTAGTGCAAACGCGATTTCATGATGATGACCAGGCTGAAGAAATAATTTTTCTGGAACATTACAACCATAACCTGCACTGTTTACCGAGAACGTTCGAGTAAAACTGATATTAATCGGTAAAAGAGCGCGAAGTGTGGTTTTGTTACGTCAGGGGTTCCCAACCTTTTTACCATCTCGTACCACTTGGACAGCCCGTATTGTCAACGCGTACCACTTCTTCCAAAACAACTAATTTGATCGAATCTTGGTTTATTCAGCAGCATAATATACATTAAAATAACAATAAAAGACCACAACTAAATTTAATGAGATTTTTGTTTTTGTTTACCTTCCACCAATTGGTCGATGCGTGGCGTATATTTGTTAACAGCGCATCGAAAGTCACAACGTTACGATAGAATAGGAACAGCAGGCTACAGGAATATTTATTCATTTAGAAACAAGCCCGACACGTAAACTAAAAAGCTGTGAAATCCAGGTTTTTGTGAAAAAATGGACGTTACTCGCGTACCACCTGGAAGACCTTCGCGTACCACTAGTGGTACGTGTACAACAGGTTGGGAACTCCTGTGTTGCGTCATACGTAGTGTGGATGAAGCGACCAGTCTCGTGGGAAGAGTATTTGCTGGTGGTTGCATATTAAGATTTTCGGTGGATAACACCTGACAGAAGCCACAGCGTTTCGAAACTTCGCGTTGCAGTATGTTTGACTGCGTTTCTAGTAACAAACAGATCCGTTCAATACAAGGTCCTTTGTGATCGACGGGCCTAGTTTGGAAAACGAGACGAGGTGTTGAGTTTAAAAGTATGAAGCAGTAAAACGCCGGGACGATCACCCGGTTGAAACTACAGTACATCTTTCGAAGCACTAAATTTTCTTGGGTGACGTCGCAAGTGCATCTTTCCAATTCAATTTGAATATGCTTATTCAGGAAGAAACGTCTAGGCCCGACCTAAAATTTCAAGTGGCGAAAAAGCTGTGATTGAAGAGGTGGTGGAATTATCGACTTCGGTCACACCTCCCATAGTTTGCCCACTCGAAAAATGAAGAACCTCTGACCCAGTTAAACTAAACTGATCTGCCGACTATTGGCGATGATAGACAAGCAGCGGTGGTTGGCTGACCTTCACCTTCCTAGACATACGGAGTCAGTTTCTTCGTCTAAGAAGCATTGTTATTCTTACAAAATACGCTGTCACGGGTCTCGATCGAGTACTATGTACCAGCAAAATATATCGGAATTGTGCCCTCGGAGATCGATTGGCCGGTGGGGAGTTTAACGTCGAAAGGGAGCTTGCGCGGGAGACGACAAGTTGCAGCAGACCGAGTCGACCTAGTAAAACGCCGTGCTGAAGAGAATGCTCAGCAAGCTCGTGAAGCAGAGAGGCCACGCATTGAGGACGAGCCTCCAATGCGAATGGAAAAGCGAAAGCCTTCAGATTAGCTATCGTTGAAGCTGAGTGGGACCATGAACCTGGTTGCTCGAGCCGCAGAAACTTTCCGACACTAGCAAGACGAAATCGTGATTCGTGAGTACGCTTGTTTCAATCGTTCCCGTTTTGATGAGTAGCTGCTGCACCCCACAAACGTAGATATTATCGTTGCTTCGAAACTTTTTTTTTTTCGGTCACAGACCGACAAAAAGTAAGTCAATTCGGTCAGAATGTTTGAAAATATGGACTAATGAATACTGCTATGGCGAGATTTGATACAGCTGTGAGACAAATGACCGAAATGTCTCAACAAAAAATGACCGAAATGTCTCAACGAAAAAAAAAACAGCTTCAAAATGAATGTGACGTTAGTTCTCCTTGAGACGACAATAATCTCATCAGTTACAACGAAAGGGATTTTCAATATACAGTACCCCTGAGTAGAAAACCATCATGGAACATTTCGACAGCGGGCTGACCTATAATCTCGTCGAAGTAACGTAGATGTTTGGACAAGCACTTCTTGCCCAGACCTGCAATAGCAAAGTTGCACGGTAATCCGATAAATTGAAAACCTTTTAATGTCTCAATTTGAAGCGCATACCACCCAAAAGACTAGAACTGATGAACCGCACTTGTTCATTTTGCAACATCGTGAACCTGCAGTACGAGATAAAATTGAGCGCCTTGATTCGGTGAACCCCTGTGACGGGCGCCGACTGGCTCAAAACGAGCTGCACTACGAATATGGCAGACGCACGTTCTGGCGCAGAGCTTCGAAACTAAACTAAAGGCGCGAGGCTAGCTGATGTGAGGCCTCAAGATTCCGATATCTTGACGAAGCTGTCAGTCTTATGAATACAGGCTCTACGTCATTAGACTTCTGCCTGACATTTCAAGTTGTCAAGCCGTAGCAAGGCGTTAGCTCACACATTTTCTAATGGTTGTTTCCACAGATTTCCTCGTACACAAATCTTTATTTTCATGAGGCTTCTGATTAGCATCAGCAGAAAATACTTTTGACGACAGAGCGGCAGCACAAAACACAATGTGGTCGGCACGCTGCAGCACGAAGCTTCGACTGGCGAAACTAGTGGCGAAACTGGCGACTGGTGGAACTAGTGGCGAAACTGGCGACTGGCGAAACTAGGTCACAGCACCTGATCTGTGCGCGAGAACAAAACGCGGCGAAACTCCCTCGGCGTAAATGACACGTTGACACAAGCCAGGCCGCACGTACAGAAAACAATCACAATCACGAGTTATGAAATGCCAATTCGTAATGCGAGTGTTTACATCCACCACAACAGCGATGGTTGGGCGGGCGCAGTGCGCACCCCTCTTGGTTGGTCGTTGCTGAGGCCAGCATTTAGAACAGTTGCATCTCTGGACAGTGAGATGAACCATTTTTATGCTGCACGTAAGTGGTACGGTGCCGCAACAATCAATCGACGCAAATTACGTTTTTTTGCGTCGATTGATTGTTGTCAACAATCGACGCATTACGTCAACAATCGACGTCAACAATCGACGCAAATTACGTTTTTCAAAATTACGTCAACAATCGACGCAAATTACGTTTTTCAAAAGACGAGAGTGACGTGACATTTACTGATGGGGAGTTAAACGATGGCCTAGATCAGGGTCTCCAAACTACGGCCCGTGGGCCAAATCTGGCCCGCGAAGCAATGTCATCCAGCCGCTAAGACATTTTGTGAATATTGAAAATGTAATATATTTACGAAAAGTTTGCTGATTTGGTACATTGCAACATATCTAGAAAAATACGTAAGATGACCGGCCCTCGAACGTAAGATGACCGGCCCTCGAACGTAAGATGACCGGCCCTCGAACGTAAGATGACCGGCCCCGCCAGAGCTTATCTGACCCTCGGGCCAAAGAGTTTGGACCCCTGGCCTAGATCAGTGCTTCCTAACCAGGTGAATGAAAGTAGAGGTGTGAACAAGAGGTGAGTGAAATTTCTATTCCTTATTTTTTCATCCTATGGTAGCGTGCCGCAATGACAAGTTGATACAAACCAGACCTCACGTACGGAATAAAATCGCGAGTAGGAAACGGCAGTTCGTAATGCGAAAAAGTAAATCCACTATACCTTTATCTTTTTTTCTTACCCAACACATATCAGCAATCGTGAATAAAATGGCGAATTTCATGTGTTTACGTCCAGCTTTACGTCTACAGCAGCCAGTGTTGCCATTTTAGCTGATTTGCTGCAAAATCTAGCAGGATTTTCTCACTGTTAGCTGTAAAATTTTTAATCTAGCAGTTAGCTGATTTTCTAGCAGAATTTTTAAAAACTGTTTGGCAAGTTTAGCAGGTAACAAACCTGACAAAAAATTATTTAACAGTTTTTGAGGTGAAAACCCTGTACACCTTCCTCATTAAAAGGCACTTTATCTTCATTATGACGCATCAAATCGGGCAACAGGGCGAAAAGTGTTGTGGCCAAAACCGACATTTTCTACTTGATATTGCACTCGTGCAAGAACAAAAATTGATATACAATTTTACAATTGTATTTTAATCACCTCAAAAATGGCTGATTTTTGGAAAAATTTCACTATTTTTAGCAGATTTTAGATGAAAATTTTTGACAAGATGTTTAGCAGAATCTAGTAGTTTTTCGTGACAGCATTTAGCAGATTTTGTTGATAAATATCTGGTAACACTGACAGCAGTCAGCAACTTCAGAAAAACCGTACTATGGCGCAATTAATTGCGTCTATGACGTAATAGGGAAAGATTTTACCTAGAGATGCTATGTTTCATTCACTCGAGAATGGAATCTCTGACGTGCTCTGCATCCGCTTCCTGCACTCCTATGCGAATGTTATGCGCTAGAATCGCCGTACTTTCGAAAGGTTCATTCTCAATCTCGAGTGAAAACCAGACACATCAACACTGACAAGAGTAGCCGTATCAGTCGAAGTGCAAGCCTTGCGAATCGAAGTACGGGCATGGTCCCTATTGTTATAGGGAATGTGGTTTGGGGAGTAGCCAGGGGCGTAACGAAGGGGGGGCAAGGGGGGAACAATTCCCCGGGCGCCAACTCACTATGGCGGCGCTGGATCACTGCAAGGGCGCCCGAATTACTGCTGGAGGCGCCAAAAAGTCCCAACAATGTCACGGGTACTTTCTTCAACACAGCAAATTTGCCTTCGAAAGAACTCAGATTTGACCATAGGGGCGCCAAACTTCGGCCATGGGGGCGCCGGTTCGACCAGGGGGACGTTGAATTTGTTTTTTGCCTTGAGTTTTGTTTCACAGTTGCCCTCGCTATGAAGCTGACGACTCGTCGATGCCTGCTGCCAGCTATTACTTCACTATTTGACCAACTGGGGTTTGTTGCTCCTGTCTTATTGCAAGTGCATTCTATCTATCACAGCTTGTGCGAACAGGAGCTGGAGTGGGGTCGTGGGCGTCGGAAGGAGGCTTGGACCGCCTGGATTTTGAAATTTGACATTTTCCTATTACATTTTTAGCAAAAAAGGTTGTTTTCTTAGTTTCGAGAGGGAAAAATGAAATTTCACCGCTTGTCCCCCCCCCCCTGGAAAGATCTTAATGGTTACCTCAGAAAAAATCCACTATTGCCCCCACCGAAAAAAGT
>JGI24159J19872_10011607_pt1 | contig 11541 bp, 9 predicted proteins | sample Ectturendosymbi4_FD_19872 | JGI IMG/M metagenome (IMG submission 19872) | reverse complement strand
TTTTGTGTGCAGCGCGTCTTTTTGGCACCACAAGAATAAGGATTTTTCTAAGAGTTTACGAGGAGACAATACGTCGAAAAAATAAGTTTTTAGATTACAAAAGTTGAAATTGAGACGTTTGCAGTTAAATGCTCTAAAAACCTCTCGCTGCAACCAATCCGGAGGAGTTATATGAATTTCTTCCGCTCGTGTTTGAAACTTCAAAAACGGGTTAAGGCCAATTTCACGCTAGTTGGTACGAAAATTGCATACAGCGTTACCAGCCGAACTTGTACAATGGTAACCCGAGTTTGCATTATTTTGGCTTCTCCATTTCAACTGCAAGTTTGTTAAATAACGAACGATTGATCGCCCGCATGTTCTTACTCGGTCAGGTACGAAACAACATTGCGCTCCTACTTAGCGCGACGCAAGCCGGACGCGACGACCGCCTCTGTGCTGATCTTGCAGCTGCTGGAAGCGGCGGCTCATCTGGAGAAGCACTGTTTTGTTCACAGGAATATTACCAGCAAAAATGTTATGGTCGACTTCGATGCAGGTTTGTTAGAAGAGAAATGAAAACGAAAAACTTCCACTTTACAGGAAAAAAGTACAGCGTCGAGTGTACTAATGTTTTGGTTTTCAAAGTGGGTTGCTTAATTAAAAGTTCAATGTTTGAACAAATTTTCGTTTTTACGCTTTTTCAATAAAAACAAGAAAAAACGTTTCTATCGTGTTAAAGATACAATTAGATGAAACTAACGTTACGATGTTTATGGACGCTTCGTTCGAATCGGCTTTGGGAAGATGAGCTGTGGTTATTTGCAAACAGACGGGCGACCTCGAGTGGTTCTTGCCGGCTTCGGCAGCTGCTTCGGTGGGAATCGTAAAGATCTCTTTGTTCCGTTTGAACACGAAAGGCTGGACACCAGAGTTGGTGACCCCTCGAGCCAAGCTCCTGAGGTGACGCTCTTTGTCCTTTTGCGGCGTGCATGAGTGTTAGTGTAGATTTGTTGTTGGGTTCTCAGCAACGCTAATAAATGACCTGCGACTGAAAGGTCATGCCGTATCATGGGTGAGACATTCATTTGGACCTGGAAGTCAGCAACTCGTTGCACATGTGAATTAGAAAGGATTGCTGACAAAAATTTTAAATACTGCACTATCGTGCGTCCTGATTTACAGCCTTTGGCACCGGAACAGTTGGTATCTGATACAACAGCGCAACATCAAATATCTGTCAAAAGCCTTGTTGAAACCGTAACAATTAAGTTTACTAGACTAGCAAGCTAACACTTGCCAGGCAACGAAAGGAACTGTAATTCTGCAGCGCAAGTAACATCGGACAGTGTCTCTCAAGACTGGGCTGTTTATCAGCGATCCAGGCAGTGCAGCCGTAGCAACACCAAATGCAGTGACAATTAACCATGGCCTTGAAGTTGACTTCCCATTAACATTTCTGCTGCATCACTGACTTCATTCAATTTCTTTTTTTCCACGACAACAACGTCTTGCGCAGGTAGAAGTCTCAGGATCTAGTTTCACTTTTTTGTTCAACCTTTTCGCGGCATTCCTTCGCGCAGATTTGCCGCAGCGCACCAGGACGACGGAGGTTTGTGGATTATCGGAAGTCAGACGCGTGGATGGCTGGCGCACTCGCTTATGAGATCCTGACAGGAAAGCATCCCTTTGAAGGTATTGTGACGTCGACACCGTTACGCAAGAGTAGACTCGAACTCAACACGCTGTGCTATTTCACAAACGAACCAAACCCACTTTGCCAGTTTCCATTGAGAATCATCGCAGTTATGCTCGACAGTGTGCTGCCCATCCCGGAGCAGCGGGAGGGTGGGAGGGAAGCAAAATATAATAGTTCTGTTTTTCTTAACTGAACAGAAACTCAAAAAATTGGCGGAGACTTTCCGTATAATAAGGTGTGTAGAAATGCGAGGAAAACTTGCGAAATAATGAAGCTGAGGCGCTGGCACTGACCCAAGCATACGACGAAGTGAAATCTACGTCGGATGTCCAACGTGGTCTTCTTCAACCAGGCATATACTGTATATGCTTTATTTCTTCACCTGGTCCTGCCGACAGTTTTTTCTGTACTCGGAAAACTTCATGTTTGCCTTTTCCGCGACTTTGTGGTTGCAAGCGCAGAAGCAATCAATGGTTTCGGTTTTAATATCTAAATACTTTTGTGATTTTCTTTATAAAATCATCCTTTTCTCATCGTGTTAGAGGCGGTTGGTTTAGAAATTTTGTGACGCGTTATTTAAAAAAAGGAGGCTTTTGTCTTTTAAAAAGCTGCACCTTTTTATTTCAGGTGATGCTTGTGACGAGGTTTTAGACTCGAGAACTTACAAAGAAGAGGACCTGCCTCACCTAGACGATATGGAAATTTCTCATGTGTTGAAAGTGATCGTACAACTGCTCTTGACAGTTGATCCGGCAAAGGTAGAAAAAGAACGGTTTAAACATCCCCAAACATTAACAAAAGTTCTTGCTGCCATGCGTGAAGTTGAGTCTGCTTTTATTTTAGTTGTCAATCCCGTGCTCCTGCTCAAGAATAATAAGATAAGTGCTTCATGCGCTCTGCAATCACGTTTGCCTCGTCCATGTCTCCAAATTCGGGCCTTATCGAGNAAATCGTTTCTTTCCGCAGAGGTTGACAGCGCGCGAAGCCGCAGACATTTTGCACCTGGAGTTGTTCGCCCTCCCCCCGACAGGAGACCAGGACGAGGCCGCGCTCATCAGCAACCTGAGGGTGTGGCTGGTGTCTCACTGCGCGGAAGCGATGATTCGGAAGACACCCGGGAGCGCACTGTACGACCTGTGCGTCTGTTTCTTCCACCAGGTCGACTCGATTCGCTTGTCGAGAGCGTTCACAATCTGGATGATGTTGAAAGCTTAAGATCTTTCTTGCTGATGCAACATTTCTGCTTTTCACCAATTCATTCACCAACCCAAGTTACCTCGTGTGCTCGATGGCGTTTCAATTTAAAAAAAATTTGCTTCTGTCCAATGTTAAAATTTTCTGAGTGTTCTACGCGCTGTTCAATTAATTTTTACTTTAAATTCCACCACCTGGTCTCCCAGTTCCTTCTGCGGATTTATTTGTGAGCACCGTAGTTCGCTTTTACCGGACAGTTTGCATGGCATGGTCATCAAATTCTACAAAGACATTACGTGGTATGTATATTCAACGTAAGATAAAATTATTTTGCTTCTATTTCTCTTCCTTCACATCTCACCCTCTGCGCTTGGCTTCGCTCAACTAAGGTGTGGCGTAATTTTTCTGTGTTATTAAAAGTTGTTCGGTGGCTGTGCGTGGTTCTTGGGTGATGACTCCCCTCAAGTTGGTCCCGGTGTCAAGCGGAATTACTGACTTCATGCCATGTGCGCATGTGCTGAATGATATTGTACATATCAAATACGCTGAGAAAACTGATTAACAGGACTTAGGGTTTGGTGTTCAGGTTAGTGTGTCGGGTTAGGGTTTGGGTAGAAAAAGAAAAATAATTTAGGTCTAATACTAGGTCCAATATTTTTCAGTGGTTATAGCTATTCCCGTACTATAGCNTGTGGGTATCTGACATCTAACCAAAAACTTTAATCAAAAAATTGCCGAGCTTAATCCTTTTCTCTGACAAGCAAAAAAAACTGACAAACAATAATAGATCAGAACATGGGCGCAATTTTGTTGTAAAATGTGAGGTGGACAGCTTGGTGTGAAACTAATATATTACGAAACCCAAAGAGAAAAATGTGGGGAGACGTAGCATATAATATATCCCCACTGTCTGAAAAAGTGGGGGGAGGCGTCCCCCACCTAATGGCGCCAATGGGTCAGAAATTCCGCTTGACACCGGTGGCATATTTACAAAATGTAACCATTTTCACGCAATAAGAGGTTTTCAGCTAAACCTAAAGTTTGGAAAGGAAAAGTGGTCCCATGAATTAAACGAAACGTGCAACCAGTCCACTACTGACAAAACGAAGGTGAACCGTAAACCTTTGGCACAGCAGACCTTAAACAGTTCCGGTAGGCTGGAAGGTCAGTTATGATTTTTGACAAACTGAGCATTTTATTTGAACCGCGCCATGCGAGTCGTATCCGCAGCCACTGTTATTGCGTGAGCAAGGTTACATTTTGTAAATATGCAGCCCGGTGTTACACTCTGCCCCTGGTGCTGAGAAAAATAGGCATCGTAGTTTAAAGTGTTCAGGAACAACAACAGAACAGTTTTACTCAAGGCACTCTGATGATGGGCGATTCTTATTTACGCACAGTGTATGCAGTAGAATTTCCTCCTCATGTGGCAATGAAAAGAAGTGGACGGATAAACTACTTCCACACTTGTTTAACTAGAAACCATGGAATTAAGAATGTCAACTCGTTTACAATAAAACTCGCAAAACACAACGTTGCTTCCAGTTCTCTCCATTCTACCGTAGTTGAAGAATTGTGATGTTTGGCTTTCTGTAAACGAATAATATTGGATTGCTGCAAGCGTCAGCTAAACTGTGCCTTTTTTACTACTTTCAGCGGATACACTCAAGATGGCAATGGTGTGGTGCAGCAATTTATTTTGCAAAAAATGGCGGTATTCGAAAACGCACACCATGCGCCACACAGTGGTGACAGGATTCGTACCGCAATACAGCCCAGGACGTCGGCGACGTCCATCTTATAAGGCCAGAGCTCTGTACAAACATTTTGTACGTTGCTAAATCACGCATGTGATTTGGCATTCATAGGTAATTGAAGGCAAAATCAAACAAGCAAATAGAGCAGCGCACGAAAACAGAACACGATTGAAGAAGTAAAACTGCGTCATTTAGTCTGCATTCCGTTGCTACATTTTTCCACGTTTTTTAAGGACAGAATTCATAAATCAAGACCAAACATAACGCAATTAGTTCAAGTGTGTAGTTCACAAGTGTTGTACTTCGTATTTGGTACAAGGTTTCCAACTCATTTCCACCCAAAAACTGTAGAGCATCACGTTGAAACGTGCAACCAGTCCACTACTAACATGATATCACAATTCCGTAAATTTGATGACATGATACATGAGAAGGCAGACTTGTATCTCTGGTTATAGTCTAGGCTCAAGATTTAAACACGATACACAATCCCGACGGATGTGAGACACCACTGAACCATACTTCACAGATTAAACGCAGTAATCTTCAGTCCCGAAACTGAACCGAAAGTTGCGAAGAAGTTCAAACCGAAATTACCAAATTCATCAGAAAACTAAAATCCGGAAGGATTCAAATCCATGTTCATCTCTTGGGTACGGCAGGCCAATTGGCCATGTGTTGCTGAAATTAGCAAAACTGCTTGATATAATGAGCAAGCAAAGGCAAGATATAACATCTTATCAACAAACGAAAAAACGTGACAACAGAACATCACACAAAAACTTATAACGCTGCACAATAATGACAAACCCGAATGAAACAAACAGGTCAGCGACAAGTAAACAATACCACGGGAGAACACTCAAACCAAGCCGGTGCAATTTCGACCAGGTCTGTGGAGCCGGAACCCCAGCCATTTTGCATGAGTGGAGCCGGAGCCAAAAAGTTTTAGATGGTGGAGACGAAGTCGGAGCCTGAGATTTGGGAAGCGGTTCCACAGCCCTAGTTTGTGGGGCAAGGAAGATAACTTATTATGTGGCGATCGTGGGTTGCCGTATGTGTACATAATTTTCCGCGTTTGTGTGTAAATCAAGGCTTCTCAAACTTTTTTGCACACCTCCAACTATCCAACAAACATATCATTTCGCGACACCTCATCTACACTGGTGCAATAACAGCTTAGAAACAGTGCAAAGAAGACAATGTTTTTTTGTTTTCCATGAACCAAATCATTTTGCAGCCAGAGCCAAAAATGTTTGAACGTTGGAGCCGGAGTCAAAAACTCTAGAGCCGGAGCCGAAGTCTGACATTTGAGTTCCGGCTCCACAGCCCTGTTTACAGCTTGGGGGAATAAATTTACTTTGGTTTACATACACATACTGCACAGCTGCAGAATGACAATTTTGACAACATTCCAATTTTAATAACCCACCTTGCTTTACGCTATTGTATTTCACGGTACAAAAATGCATTTGCTAAGAGAAACTTCTGTTTCGTGCTTTAGCATCAGCAAAGACCTTCAGAATTTTGTCCAAGCCTCCGCTAATTTCGGATTCAGTGGATATAATCCCCAAAATATTTAGGCGCTCTTGTTGGATTGATGATCTCAAATACATTTTAATTAGTTTTAGTTTTAAAAACGTTTTTCTGCGGATACGGTCACTGGGATGGTCCAGAAAACCCTGAGGGTAATCAACAAATTAGGGAAAGAGGTTGTCTCATCATATCTCTACGAGGGAAAATGAATAAAGCTGTTAAAAGACCGACTAGGCAGCACACNCTTGCAATTACGAGCTAAACTTTACCTTCAGAAGACAAGTGGCAGTCATGGGCGTCCGCAGTAACTGATNACACTGCTTGGAAAAGACGCTCCTGACCGCGGATGTAAACATGACGTGAACTTCCATGTCGGCGAACAATTATAGATAAAATTATATAGAAAAATTATTCCATGTCGGCGAGCAATTATAGATAAAAATTATACAATTATAGATTTTTTCAATTATAGATAAAAAGATGCTTGTTTGGACCCATTGCAATTGCTTCTAGGTTCCTAGTTACGTTTGATGCCTCAATTCATTACACACGCAATTTATTTTAGATGTCAGCAAAAAATGGATGGCATCACTATTTTATTTGAAAAAGTTTGAGAAGCCCTGGTTTACATTATAACACGTTACCCCAGACATCCATTTTGTTCCCGCCGCACAACAACTCACCAGTTCATCTGACGACAACAGAAGTGGACGGATCGCCGGTGGAAAGCGGACTTTCATCCCCGACACTGGCACTCACCCTCCTGGAATGACCCTTCCGACAACAGCGTGGGTTCGCCCCGGCACCGGTGTCGGACGTTTCCACTCCTGCTTGCACAAACCAGGCATGGCCCCTTCTGGGGCCTGTGAGTGTGGCGCAGAACAGACCGTTGACCATGTTGTCCTGCAATGTCCAATCCGCCGACCTCCTCATGGACTGCATGGCCTGACGGTTCTGGACGATGAGACAATCGAATGGCTGCTCAACACCTGCCCGCGAGATGTTGTGCGGCCAAGCAGTGGCCTGAAAGAACTGCCCATACAATGAAGAAGAATAACATGTTACTGGTCTTGGCGCAAAGTTGTAAGAGGTTTGCGTCCGCAGAGTTCATCGTGAATTTTCTGCGCCCCCAAAGGCTGGATCTTGACGGATACAAAGCAGTCGGTCGGGGAGCAGGGTTTCGAACCGAAGAAAAGGCTGATTTCAGGCTTGTTGCGTCGAGACGGAATCGAACCAGGATCTTGATTTGCCAGTTCTTTAACGAAATCGTCATATGAGAACAAATTGACCTCCTGGTATTTTTCCAAAGCCGCGGGCGAATCATTCTCGCTCGACGCAGCTTTGGAATAAAGTATCTCACTTCGGCACCATCGCGTTAAGCACAGCACCCGGTTTTTCTCAATTTTCAAAACGAAACCCTGGTCCATTCGAGCCAAGGCCCTCTTGACTTGGTTGCTGTGTCCGCGGTAAGTGGGCAGTTTCGAAGCGAGGACATTTCTGTTTGGAGGTCTGCACCCTGGCAATCCGGGGTCGTGGAAGAAGCAACAGCCCCGTTGCAAGTTGATTGTTCGACGGGAAACTTGTCTTCTTCCGTAAAAAATTTTGATGCCGACTTGAAAAAGCGAAACACCTTCAAACGTTAAAAGGATCAACTTAAAACATGATCGCAAAATCACACAAGACGTCCTTTGCACGAGACACTAAAAACGAAGTGTGAAGGTATAACATGGAATCGATAGAATATGAGGTTCTGGAGTTCAAAGGATACTTTCACATGCGACGGCTTGTTCAATCATATCAATAAACGAAACACGAAAAATTCGCCAGAAACAAAACTGTCGCTTTTCCTTTAACTTGAAAATAATTTTCGTTTTCGTGCGCGGCTGTGGTAATGGCTTCTTGCAATAGACTCTGCTAGTGGTGCCTCACGAATTTGCATCCGTAGTTGCTTCTGAGTGGATCAGCTCCTAATCGACCTGCTCGCTTACAGTATTTCACTTGAAGCACTGTAGTACATGGAGACTGGACTTTGAAAAACATTGTAACTAATCAAAACAACCAAATTTCAACTTTACAAAATTCGCACCACTTTGCTGTTTTACAGCTCAGTTTACCAGTGAATCGACTCTCGTGGGAATTTTAAAATTTGGATTTCGCATTTTGATTCATCATTATTTCATATACAGCGTTGCAAAGTCATCCAATGATTAAGTAACGTCCGGCTACGCGTTTCTTATATTTGACAGAGCCTTAAAGATTTTTGACCGGAGAAAGTTTCTTTTCCGATTAAAGCACGGCTACTCGAAAATAGGTTACAATTGTCGCTCGTGTGTTCGCAAACCATTCCTCTGTAGTTTAATCCAAAACAAAATATTGCAACCGACGTTTAGTCTTTGTCACAGGTCCCATTCAGTTTTTTTGCCGTGGTCCGGCACTGCTGACAAACAACTAGCATATTTCTATCATTTCTTTCAAAGAGTGTACGTGTTACAGTAACACACGCGATGTCTAACAGGAGGGTTACGACCTTTGTGACACTGTACGGTCGGAATGAGCAATATAGTAAGTACCTAATCGTCACAATAACAAGCATGTGTGCATGCAAAGATGCAGCGTTTGTTTTCGATAACAACGGCAGTTTAAAAATTCGGAGTGTTACTCCACCAAAAATAACAAACCAATTGAGAAACAATGCAGTTATTTCAAAACAATGGCTATTTAATGTATAGGAAAACATATTGGTTCGTACTGGATACGCGCGGACAAGTAGATGCCAATCGCACTTGTAAGACACTTTAACATGTTTTCCTGATCAAACAAACGAAACATCCAGAAGATATCATAACTAGAGGCTTTGTCGGCACAGTGTGAGTTTGCAGAAGCTTGCAACTTACACGGTATTTTCAGTTCCTCCAGCAGCACATCAACCGAAGACGGAACAGGTTTCACTAAAGAACTGCGCTTGTGTCGTGCGTTGTGGAAGCTTTCAAGTACGACAAGACCTTCAAAATTCAAGATAAAAATTGTATCATCACTGTACAGGGTAGGCATTGAGGAAAGGGAAAGATAACATAAAAAAAAAACGACAAATGATCTTCATTTGCAAAACTACTACCAAGCTCCAGATGGCAGTTGATGTATTATTTTCCTCGCAGTAGCTGTAGCCGGTGCATCCTTACATAAAATGTATACAAACTTCGGATATTTGTCAGCGTTCAACCGCATGTAGCTCAGTTAAAAGAGCGAGACGGTGATTTAAACCGAGTAGCACAAAGCACTAGAACTTCAACAAGTGACAACTTTTTCGATTCGTTCGGCTGGTTTTTATTGTGGCTCTGCCGCTCACACAACGTGCTTAGGGCGCTTCAATATCCACAAGACAACTTCACACAACTCTTCGTTTTCACAACCTAGAATTAGAGTTGGTGTACAGCCCATCCATACAGCTTGTTGAGCTTGATTAACAAAATATTAGTTGCGGGATAGAATGTGTCGGCCGAAACTAGCTGTATTGAGAACCGGCAAAGTGAGAAGAGCTGAGCACAGCCAGGATTGAACTCCAGTAAAATAAAATCTAAATATCGGAGAGCGATGGAAACCTCATACCAAAAGTTGTAGAACACTAGCAGCTCGTGTCAAACGTACCTGAATCTGCACTGGATGGGATGTCAGCATCAGAATCAACTGAGTCGCAGGTATCGAGTTGTTTCTGCAATGTGCATGTGTTTCAGAATGGAATTAAATACAGTATGTCATTTATCAGTGTATCTAGCAATGCAGGCAGCTCTGTTTACATTAAAAAATAACCCTGGTCAAAAAATTAAGTGTGCTTTCGACCCACAGTGCAACAGTAAACAAATAAAACTTTTTTGAATCAGGCCCAACATGGTGCCGTTTGGAACTGAGTAGAAGGGATCCAGTCCTAAACGAGTTTGAAATTTTAATTCTGCGGAAAGAGTAGCAGGGACTTGTTCGCGGTAGCGACGGATGACGAAATAGGTGGAGCAAAAAAAACGTAAATCCAGCGAGGTTTGGCGAAATTGTACCTACATGTTGTGGCAGCCTGGAGATGGCGCCACCGGTAAACAAAGTGGTCACCGGTAGTTAGCGCCCATAGATAACACATCACTGTGATAGTCACCACAAGCGAATGATCGACGTTCCCTCATCCCGATACTGTATAAGAATAGTGCAAACTAGTATCAGTAGAGTGAACTCAGTGAGTGATCTCTGCTCTTGCTGGTCGCTTTCCTGTTAGTTCAATGCCCGGAAATAACATATTTCTCTTGTGCTTGCATCAGTAGTTCAAGACGATGCAGATAGCTGTAACACTTCAACTATTTGATTATATTCATAATATGACAGCGAAGGTGCACCAGTTAAATAGAATGCATTTCAAAACTTAGCTCACGTTTTGTTTGTTCTCCTTCAGATGATTTTTCAGCTGCTTGTCAACTGCAAACAAAATTCTATAGTCAGATTTGATATTACCAAGACTTCGTGATCACGTGAGACGTAGCACTAACAACCTGATATACTGGAGGGACGGGAAGGCGGGCGGTCGTCCCAGCATCTTTCCATCAAGTGTTTCAGAATATTAAAGGTGGAAATATCTTCTTTGCAATCCAGCTTCTGTTCAGCATTGTCAATCAGCGTCATAGGCGGTTTTATTTTCGCCAACACAAGTTGAGGTACAAGGTGCGGGAAGGTGCAGTCGGAGTATGGTACTTTTCGGCTGATCATCTCGTACAAAAGTGATCCAAAGCTTCATGCACAAAATCGAGTGTGATTGGACTGGAAATCGATCAACATCACTCGACGCACTGTATCAACACATTGGATCCTGAACTGGTTAATCAACCAATCACAAAAAGATAGTCACATCGACATGAAGTTCATAAATACAATTACGATAACAATAAAAAATAAGAGAAAAACGGTGGAACGTGCTCTGAGTCTTTTTTTCTGCTGCTCTCGGTAGACAACAGCGGAAGTCCCGAGAAGCGCTCACTACTGCCACATTTTTTTTAATCAAAGTAAACTATAAACGGTTTTAAGGAAGCTTGTTAAGCATCGGCTTAAGTTGCTTAACAACTTGCTTAAATGCGCAAAAGTTAAGATTGATGATCACCTGAAACGTACAAAAGTCAAGCCAGTTAACTTGCATCTCTCTGACTTAACGAGAAACTCTTTTGCTACCATACGTTCCAGAAATATAGCAATTTTTTTACAAGCAAGTCAGAAGGGGAAGCGGCTGACGTTTTTGCAACAATCATAAACATTCGCTGCCGGGTGGATTTAGCCCTAAATCCCGTATTTTCGCGCCACTTTGCAACTCCATAACTCGCCAGTCGATGGTGCTAGAGAGCTGTTCAA
>JGI24159J19872_10011606_pt1 | contig 11543 bp, 7 predicted proteins | sample Ectturendosymbi4_FD_19872 | JGI IMG/M metagenome (IMG submission 19872) | reverse complement strand
AAGTCTCGGTTAAATCCTGAAAGTCATTGGTTGGTTAATGGTTCATTTTTGCTAACAGAAAGTTTTTGTAAAAATTATCTGTTTAGTGTGACAAGTTGGTGATGAACATTTGTGAACCCTTTCTTAGTGGTGCACCCCATGCATATTTTGGTGCACCCTAGGGTGTACCGTGCACACCGGTTGAAAAGCGCTGCGCTAGGTCACAATAGTCTGCAGGCACAGGTCAGCAACCCTTTAGTAAATGCATTCCGATTTAAGGTTCCAAATCATTCAACGTGCCAATTACATCCTTATTTTTGTACAAGTCAAGGTCAATAACACTTCTTGTGAATCACAACAAAATAGATATGTAAAGCGTCGAGCTTCTACGCGCCAATGGAAACTGCTTGGCGTGGCACGCGTGCCGCAGGTTGCCGCCCCCTTGTCTGCAGATATCAACCGTGTATTACAATTCGTATGTAGCAAGAAGCGTCGGTCTGTCGAACACGCCATGGGAAACTGATTTGCAACGTACGTTTAATGAGTGCTTTGCTTCTGCTTCTTCCATATACCGCCGGAACTCTGCTTCACTGGCTTCGCGTGCATTCTTCATCATCTCAGCTAGGTCGCCACTTTGTTGGCCAGATCTTCTGGCGGTCTCTTCCAGTTCTAACATAAGTTGCCGTGAACTTTCTAATCTCCCATTCAAGATGTTGATTTCCTGCGAGAACCAAACAGGAGAAGACCGCTCGTGCATCATGTGAACTTGTGTACATATAATTTAACATTTCACGAAACATACATTTTGGTACATAGCGACTTCTCTGGTGAAGCGTTCGTGAAGTTCTGTTACTTGGCTTTGGAAACCAATTTTTCCTTTTTCCTCATTCGCACACCTGCACGAGAAGTATAAAAGTTTTTTGTCTCTTCATGAACCAAAACCTGGATATACGCCTGGTTTCAAACCAAGTTTTCAAGTAGGTTGTTTTCAAGTGAAAATGGCACTGAGCGCCTTATACAAAAATGAACAAAAAATTAGAATAGAAAATTTTAAACAAAGGAAATCACAGTTTATTACGTGCGTTTTGACAGGTGCATTTAGAAAAAATGTTTGTAAGTGATTACTTAAATATTAATGCAGAATCAGAACCGCAATTGTGTGCCATCATGGAAAAGTTTTTCTTTTATCTATGCAATCGATAAAATAGAACATGTAATATTGTTTGTCTAAGTATCAAATTGACTTTCCATCATGTGGCAGCAACGTAACAACCGCCAGCTCGATAGTACGAACAAAGACAAGCTTAATTTTCCTTCTATGGAATCAGTACAAATTAAGAAGAATACTTAGTGGATCACCCAAAAGTAAGCTATCGAACCTGTTTGCTAGACTCAGCTTTTATAAGTTGATTTTCAGTTCCGCAAACAAAAAATTTAGAAGCAGATCACTGATAAACAATATCTATCAAACTATCAGTATATCTGAACTCTTCAATTCGTGAACAAAGAATCTTATTTTCTGATTTTATCAAATGGAAACTCAAACCGTTGAAACACAAATTTGTATAATGGATTTTTAGGTGGTTTTGCTGATTTGTTTTGAATAACACTGGTATTAATCTTTTTTTGAACATTACAAACAACAACTGTACTCATAAGCAGTACCAGAAACACCTGACAGATTGTTAAACACTTGCCTTCGTTCTGCCTCTTCCAGCTTTTGCCTTAATTCATCCCTTTCTAATCGACATGATTCAAGTTCAGTTCGGGGACCAGTAAGTTGCGCTTGAGATTGCTGGAGTTCCAGCTCTTTCTGAGACAAAGCAGCTTGCAGCTTTAGAATTTCATCTTTCTGGTTTAGAACTGATTCATTCAATGATATTAATCTGAAAGAATGACAACAAAAACACCTTTCTGTAGTCAACACGCATCTAGAAATATTACAAAAATGCAAAGTAGTGGTTAGATCAAAAAATTTTGTCAGTAGGTGAACCTTTAACAATCCTAAAAATATATTGGAAAAGTTGTCTATATTAATGAGTTGCAAATCAAGTTCACAATACCATATTAATTTTCATAACACATCAGATATATCTTCACAAACTGACTAATTTTTTAAATAACAAATTTTCACCAATTCCTTGATTAAAACCATATAAAAGCCATGCAAATTGCAAAAACAGGAAAAACCCCACAAAATGCTAATTTTTTAGTTAAGCCACTAAGCCCTTGCAAGATATATTGCATCTTAGCATATAATCAGAGCTGGACAGAAGTTCCTTTCTGAGGAGTGATAGTTGGAGCACCGGTCCGTATTCAAAAACGAACTTGCTACTTTTCTAATCTTCAAATGCTCCTCGCTCTGTTTTTAATCATTCTGGACCAGGTTATGAGCGTGATGCATTTTTGTACTTGACTAGCCAAAACCTAGTAATTTCAGCACCATACTGAAGCATGTGGATGTTAACAAAATGTTTCTTGGAAGTTACTAGAAACTTTTGTAACCTTGCAATTATGAATATTTTTATCCATTGTCACATCACATAGGTGATAAGACATTGGCTGACCACATTGTGAACAGTTATTTACATAGGCCTGGTGTGCTCAACCGCTGTATAGTAGAATCAACTATCAAAGGAATGACAGAACATATTTATTTAAATTTTGCTTTTGTTTGTGAGGTATGCTTTTTTAGTGCAGAGTTCATCCATGATGCCAAAAGATAAAGTTTCCAATGCATCCAATATCAAATACACACTTCAAAACTTTCACTATGTATTGAAAAAAATCTTTTCTAGGTCATGAGTCACAGACACTGTGATCTTCTCAGAGCATGTATTGCGCCTACTGAGTAGGTATCCACAACTTTTATTCAAATAGAATCAAATCTTACCTGATAAATTTACATCATATCCAAAAAATGAATTAAACTGAAACTTGTGCAGCATTTTTGTCTTTTCATTGATTCACTGTTTGATTTAATGAAAGATCTCAAGAAAGTATTCAGTCAATTCTTCTTTAGATCAAAAAAACAATTTTTAATTCTAAGGTCAATTGCAGTACATTTTAGGTCAATAAAAGTTTTCATTCAAAATGAAACTTTTTTTTCACAGAAGCGTGAGTGCCCCTCCATTTCTCAATGAGTAGCATGAGTGTGAGCACCATCGCTTTGGGAAGGAGTAGGTGCCACCACTATGTATAATTACAGCAGCATGTACCAAATAAAAAAACAAAAATATTTTTGCAATAAAGTGTATTTCAATCATTCACACAAACATCATTAGTTCAAATGAAACAATTTTAAAACAGGGGTATATAACGGACAAATTGGAAAGCTAAAATACCTGCTCTCAAATTCAGATGACATGCTGTCAAACTTAGCACGAGATGCTTCTAGTTCATTTTTTTCTTGGACAGCAGTTTCCAAATGGCATCTTAAATCTGAAATCTGAGCTTCATACATTGATCGAACCCCAGATATTTTTTCAGCCCAATGTTCCTCCTCAAACTTCTTCTGACTATGCTCCTAAAGACATTCATTATTGTTGAAAAATAATCATGAAAAAGAAGTGTAAAAATGTTTAAATATGATGAACAATCTTAACATCTTCAGTGGGGATTGATATTTGTATATATATATATATGTGTGTCATTTGTTCAAATGCGCTGGGTGTGGAATCACATATATATATATATATAGAGAGAGAGTATATCTATATGCCATTCACTTTGCAACTTGTGCATTGGTGAAAATGATAGCATGATAACTTTTTTCATACTTGTTTTTTGCAATAAAAATTTCTACAAATGTTATTCATACCTTGACACATTAATCCTGAAAATTTCATGCAAATTGACTAAAAACTATGTGAGTAATGAAGTTTGGGTTCAAACCATCTTGCTAGGCCTAGGCTACAACACTTTTTCAAAAAAAGTTAGGTGCTAACAGTTTTTTTATAAAACACAATATTTTTGTACTCATTTGTTTGCAATGAAAATTGGCAATGATGTTCTCCACATCTACCCACATGACACTTCAAAATTTTAAGAAATATGATCAAGAACTTTTTTAGTTATGCAGTGTGTTTTCCAGCAATATTTTTCTAGACCTAGGCTACAACACTTTTTGCAAAACAATTAGGTCTTGATAGATGTTGCATATACTAGGATAATCTTTTTGGAACTTGTGTTACTGCAAAGGAAATTTTGACAAATGTTCTTTATACCTATGCGCATCATTCTTGAAAATTTGAAGTAATTCTGACAAAAACCTTTAGAGTTAGGTACTTTCAAATTGTTACTACAGACTTGCATAGGCTACAAAGCTTTATCCTTTTAGCAGGTTTGAGCAGTTTTTCTGTAAAGCACCATAACTTTGTTAAAAATTAAATTGTTTACAGCCAAAATTTACAAGAACGTTGTTCTGATCATTATGCACTTTTTCTGAAAATTTGAGTTCATTCCATCAGGATACTTGTGAGGTATTAATTTTTTAATCGAGCAACTGGACTCTGTTCCCAGTGCAACAGACTAACTGTTGCTGAGTATCGCTATCAACGCGCTTGCATAGAAAATTTGGGTTCAGTGAGTTGTTGTATAGGACAGTAATAACTTTTCTCACACTTGGTCTTTTGCAACCAAATCTCACACAAATGTTCTTTGTGTGAAAATCAATTTTACCCACAAATTTGAGGTCAATCAGACAAGTACTTTTTGAGTTATTCAAATTCGAGTCTAACTGTTGGTTAAGAACACTTCATAAACCTTCCTACACCAGCTGAATAATCGACCAGAATGCACACTGTACTGATGGTGTTAATGGAAGTCCTATGTAGGGTGCATCCAGGCCAATTCTGCAACTTTCAAAGATGTCCCCAACAGACAAACTAATGTGAAGTGATTTTACTCAAAGTGTACTGAAACAGTCCAAGCTACAGCAGTAAGATTGCATCTTATAAAAATTTGAAGTTCAAATAAAAGAGTTAGAGGGAAAAATATTTTGTACAAGGTTTTTTGATTTCTTGANTAAGACATATCTAATAAAGTGGACCAAGGGCTTGAAATATCAGCTACACTGATTTCTAAAATTTAATGGCAAGTAAGATTAGGAACAGATGAATTGTTTGCATAAACTATCACAAGATGTAAATGCTACAACATAAAAAGTTTTGTACTTTAACAGATGACAAATCATGATGATAAAAGTTTTGTTGTGTAAGTTACTTTATATATGCATTCATTTAGCGAATCAGTAAAGAAAGTCACTTAGATTCTTGCAAGAGCATTGATTTTAATCTCCTTTTTCAAGCCTGGTTTGTTGTGGCAATTCTCAGAAAAGATCTGCCACAATGTTTAGTAACTTCAGTTTGCAACAAGCTTAGTTAATGTTCTTGATGCTAAATGTCTGCTCACACACAAAGACCAAACCAAGTAAGCCCAGCATCTGTACTATCTTGTAGATGTTTAAAAATACTATTTTGTTTAGTGAAACATAAAAATCATTCATAGAATTGACTTCTCTTTCAAGTTGGGATCAGGCTAAAGATCAATTAATTTGAATTCAAAGTCTTGGAGTGTTGCTATGACCTACAAGCAACAGGTATAATTTTTTGAAATAAAAATATGACAGTAGAATTTTCTGCTCAGGTCATCCAGTGATTTACCTTTGCATTTCAGCTAAGCCTTATTCAGTAAAGCTAGTACAGGAAAATGAGCAAATGACTTGCATGAAATACACTTGGCGCATAAAACCAGCTTGGATTTAAAAGCTCCCTGATTTGATAACATGTCATGAGTTCCACATAGCAAGTGACTCCTGAATAGCATGAAAAAAACTTGTGAAGCTTGTAAATTAGTTGCTAAACTCTCGGTGGTAACCTAGTAACCTCTTGTTGTTTCATAAGCTGTTGATAATGTAGTTAGCTTCGTTAAGAGAAAAGCAATGGCTGATATATCAAATATTTTAAGAAATATAACACTTTCATGGCATTATAGACATACAGCCTTTGATCTGACTTCAAAAGTTAAAAACTCTTTTGCATTCATTTGTTATTAAGCATTCATCTCTCTGCCCACTTTTTACTTGGCAGACAGTCTTACATCTTCAGTGTTTAGCAATACTTTCGAAAGTATGTCAAACCAGTAGATATATATATATACATATATTCAAATATTGTGCTTTGAGTCCTACAAAACAGCAGCAAACATGTTTTGAAGAGCAAATTCAAAACAAAATTTTAGTGCATCCTTTCTTTTTATGACAAAATTTGAAATCATTCCAAAAAAATGCAAAATAATCAATTTTAAAGTTAATTAAGGTAACTGTTTTTCATTTTCCTGTTGTTACCCTTCTCAAATTAGATTAACACACATGTAAACTTACAAACGATTAAATAGGTATAAAAGATTTGCTGCTTCCAAAAATGTGACTAGAGTAGTATCAGGGAACAAAAATACTCCAATGTCTAGCACCAATCCATACCAAGTCTAATTTAAGATGTTCTTTAAAAATAACTTTTGAAAGAAACTCCTGGAGTGAAAACTTACTGAGATATAGTTATTGATAGCTCAGTAACATAATTTCAAATCATTACCAATTTAGCAGTAAATCTTTTGAATGAGTTCTTAGTGTATAAATTTAGGGTTAGAAATCTGTGTCTAGTCAGTAACATTTCGCATTATGGCCTACAGTTTTGGGTAATAACAAACTACAGCACTAACCAGCCCTAATCTCTAAGCGCTTTCAAAATCAATAGTGTTTGACTACTGTTGCCACAATACTAACCCCAAAAGCTAGAGTTCACCATATCATATCAAGTCTGATGGTATCAAACTTTGATCTTATTTTGAGTTTAAACATGTGTACAAAAACTTCATACTCTCTCAGCTAGATGGTGCAAAGTAACAATGGAATTCATTTGGCTCATCTTGTGTTGTTCATTCTTTGTGCTACACCTGACTGTATCAAGTTTCAATCTCATTCTGACTTCAAACAACTATGTAAAAACTATCCAATATCTTAGCTAGATGAGTGCAAAATAACAATAGAATTTGTTTGGTTCATCCTAGGCTGTTTATTCCTATGTTTTCATACCATGTATTTTTTTAGAATATGTTTATCAACGTATGTTATACATGATAGGCACTGTAAATTTTTGCTTTCCAATGTAAGATAGTCTTTTTCATTTGTCTGTCATTTGATATCTTTCTGAATTGTTTATTTCATTATTACTTGCTTGTGTGATATATTACTTGCAATAAGAACTATAATTTTGATACTTTTTTAAGCAGATAAAGTGTCGAACTTGAAAGTTTTTTGCTTTAACGAAAAGAAACTTAAAACAAAATGCTGTTTGTGATAACTAATAAAAAAACTAAAAAAATGTGTTTAAAACATTGCTTACAACAATTCAGCTGAAAATACTCAACATTTACATTCTTCCTAAAATTTTATACACCTTGTCTAATAAAAAAGTTTGCATAGACTCAAGCATGTATGATGAAGAACTTTTAACCTATATTAGCCTGTATGGCATTCTCTTATTATGCCATTACAAATTTATCAATGCAATTCTACTCTATATTTTCAGACAGCTTGAGTACTGCAGCAACAATGAACAATGCTATAGTTGACCATAGTCAAAATTTCCTGCAACATTTAAATCTTACGAGCAACCACAAAAAAATCATATTTTGCAATAATGACAGTGAAAAATTCCACTTCTAATTTATTGGCAGTATTATTAGTTAAAATTTTAAAAAGACAAGTTACAAACTGTAGTTTGCATTTATTGTTTCCATATTTTTTGCTTTTGATCATAGCTTACTACCAGAAAACACACAAAAAACTTTATCATGACAAAGGACAGAAGGGCGAAATGAAACTGTAAATACATATGCAACACAATAAGCAATTAAAAACCTAAAAATAGCTACTGTATATCCATGCAACTTTACTTACTGCGTAAGTTTTGACAACTTTGCAAAGAGATACAAATACAAAAAAGATATAAACCAAGTTGCTCATACTTAAATGCAGACACAAAATGCGTACCTGTAGAAATCTCCATGATCTAACTTTATTAATGTATTCTGCAAATCTCTGATTTAGATCTTGCAAATCAGATTTTTCACCAACTCGACATGACACAAGTTGATTCCCACTGCCACAACACTTTGAATAGGCCATATCGAAATGTGTGTCATAAAAACAAAGTATTTGGACAGCTTAAGATATTGTATCAATGTTTGTGTGAATACAAAAGTTTATTACGCACGCACTTGAAGCCCTTCCAAATCAAGGTGGTTGTTGCGGTGATGCAAGGGTATGGTATCTATGGAGATTAATTAGTGTTCCTTCCACTTGAGGGCAGTAGTATGTCAAAAGATTGGCCTACAAAACCAAATAGCTACCGAAGCAATGATCAATCACTACAGGTTAGAAAAAACAACAAAGTTTACTCATCACTTTACAACATAGTTGTAGGAACAGGCAAATTTTTGCGGGTGCGAAGGATTTTTGCCCAAATATCCCCAAACTTGCCCGATAAAAACTCCAAAGAGAATGACCTCCAAAAAAACTGATGCATTTCATTTCATGTGGGGCACATTTTTCAAATCAAAGCACTTCAAGCACCAAATTTGCCCAAATTTCCCCCAAACTTGTCCAAATTTCCCCTAACTTGCCCGAAAAGAACTAAATGAAAACATGACCACCAAAAGGAAAAAAACGTCTGCACTTTGATTTTGGTTGCCATTTCCATAAAATCAAAGCACATAAAGCGATTTTGCGAAAGTTTTCACACAATTTCTAGAGATTTCAAGGGATTTTTCTCAGATTTTCAACAAAATCAAAAGTTTTGGGGGTGCGCTTGCACCCCTGCACACCCGCCTCCTAGGCCAGTGCTTCACATAAATTTTTTTTCAATTTTCTTAACACCTTCGGTGCGGCTAGAATTCCGCGCGATTATTTTCCTGTACGGGACGGTTTTGGGGTTGTTTTTACCCAAGAGCAAAATTGAATAACTCTAAGAGTACTTGTTTGATTGACCTCAAATTTTCTGGCAAGATGCATTTTCACAAGAAGAACATTCGGCTTAAATTTGGTTGCCATAGACCAAGCATGAAAAAAGTGATTGGTAATGGCGTCTCGAGAGACCCAGTTTTGACAGTCTCGGTCTCGAGGGATTCAAGTTTGGTCACGGTCTCGAAGGCTACAGATCTCCAGACTTTGAATATTGCAAAAAAATAGTTTATTGAGATTTCAATAATTCAACGATTGTTTGTTTGTTCTATTTGCAGGTAAGAAACAACCAAAATACGTCGGAAAGATGCCAGAAATGTGAAAAAATTCAAGTCAGAAGTGATGACAAAATTTTAAGTCTCGAGTCTCGGAGATTGTGATGAAGTCTCGATCCCGAGGTTTTAACCAGGCCTCCATCTCGAAGGTTACAGTCTCGACAACATCACTGCGTCCCGGTGGCAAGCGAAAATTCTGACCTCTGCGAAATTTCTGACCTATTATTGTTTTTCAGTCATTTTGCTTCTCAGAGTAAAGGAATACAGTTTGGCGATTACTTTTTTATGTGTGTTGTGTAAACTAAAACCTTATGGCTAGATGTCAGATGCTCACAACAAGCTGCAGTACTGGAATTACTATGACCACTGAAAAATATTGGACTTCGTCTTAGACCTCAACTGTATTATTTTTCTAACCCTCGTCCAAACCCTAACCCGACACACTTACGTAAGCACTAAACTCCAACCCCTAATCATCAGTTTCCCAGCATATTTCATATGTAGAATATGACTCTGTGTCTGTGCATGCGCACATCGCGTCAAGTCAGAAATTTCGTTTGACACCGGTCTCGAAGGTTACAGGTCTTGGCCACAGCCTATTGTCTTGAGACTTTCAGTATCGCAAAGAAATGGCCAGTGGTGGTCTTAGCAATTTGGGGGCCCTGTGCAAAAAATTTTTGGGGCCCCTGCCACTTTTTTGCGTTTCGATGACGTACAACCTTTTTGAAAAATTGGCAAAAGATTATATTATACACTTTGGAAGCCTTAGCTCAAATACCCCCTGGCTACGTTCGTGGTGTAGTAACAGATTTGCTTCTTTCCCTTGTTTCGCCCCAGGGCGCATCCAGCCAGTANGTTTAGGGGGTTGGGTGATTTCAGAAAAATTTGGTTGCCAAGTATCACGGGTTCACTACTGCAAGAGAGATGAAGTTTTGCTTCACAACGTTTCTATGACAAACCAATTGAGGGCAACATGGCCCTATATCACCGATGCTGTATTCCGAATTGTGCAAAACCATGGTGAATAAAGTTACTTTCGTAGGTTTCAGAGGGGGCAATCCAAGGTTGCCAGACGTCCTTGAATTTGCTATCAAAACGCGTTGTGTCCTTGATTCTTGAAAAACATCTTGTTGTCCTTGAATATTTTCTGGCGTCCTTGAAAATCCTTGAATATTTTTTAAATTGTTCATTTAAAAACTATTAATTATGTTGAACATTCAAGAATCAAGAGTAAACAGTGTAAATGAACAGAACAATGTATAGATTTGTTCCATCTTAAACAGTTGTGTAGTAAAAATTAAATTATAGAAGAAAGGTTGTGTCCAATGCCGGATTGAGGTAGCACGGGGCCTGTAGCATTTTCAAGAGCGCAGGGCCCCAATATGTACAACTAGCAGGATTTTACCAACCGTTTCGTAGGTTTAGTAAGTAACAAATTCCTGACCAAAAACCTGTTCCAACACTTTTTCAAGATGAGAACTTTTGCACCTTCTTTATCAAAAAACATGCTGGTCTTCTTCGTGACGTATTTAATTGGGTAACACCAGGACAAAGCATAACCAGCTACTTGCAATTATTTGGAATTTTTATTAGGATGCTAACAGCTGCTTCAAGCAGATGATTGTATCATAATAACAAGTAATTAGATGGTTTGGTGAAGCCTAAATGATTTGCTTGTGTGCCTAGTGAGCATATTAAAAGGAAAGCATTGGTAGAATATGTTTGTATCCCACTGCACGATATTTCCAAGTGATTCAGTTACACCAGTAAGTAGTAATGTCTGGTAAAAAACTTCCTGGTAAGCCAAAGCTGCCAAAAGTTTCGACATAGGTGGTTGCAACATTCAGAAAAGTTGGCTCAGTNCCTACTGCCTCTATAGTGGATTTAACTTTTCGCATTACGACTTGCCGTTTCCTTCTCGCTATTGTATTCCNTACGTGAGATCTGGTTTGTATCAACTTGTCATTCGCGTCAAGGGATTTCGTGTGTCCGTGCATGACCTCGATTCGCATTGCATTATTCGGTTTTGTCCATCGGCGTGGACACCACGTTTTCAGTGAGTCGAGTTGTGTATCGCTAGTGCATAGACCACGTTGGCTGTTTCTGCTGTCNNGCCATCGTAAAGCTTGTCTGCTGCTGCTAATCAGAAGCCCTTTGTAAATAAAGNTTCGTGCACCAGGAAATCTGTGAAACGAACTATCAAAGTGGTGAAAGCCAAACGCCTTGCTTCGGCTTGGCAACTTAAAATGTCAGGCAGTTTTAGTCGG
>JGI24159J19872_10011602_pt1 | contig 11544 bp, 10 predicted proteins | sample Ectturendosymbi4_FD_19872 | JGI IMG/M metagenome (IMG submission 19872) | reverse complement strand
CCACATTTGAACAGAAAGTATCCAAGTGGAGCAGCAGAAAGAAGGATGAAATTTAAAGCAAATTTAGTGTTTTAAATCTTCTTGGTTGTTGTTTATGGTTTCATGTATTCCCATTGTTGCGATCGGAAATCCCGAGCGGCATGTGCGCAAAGCTTCGCACCGTGGCAGCAAGCAACAACAGAGATCATGCTCGCAATCTCTCTTACTGTTGTTTGCTCGCGCTACACATATGATGGTGTTATTCTTCACGCATATCCTGTTCGTGGTGAATCATACAATCAACGCAACACCACCGGAGAGGTTGCAACACCATGAAGATATGACTGTGAACAAATTCAGTTTACCAACTACGAAGCATTTTATCAAAGGGGAAAGTGTGACATTTTCAAAGGGTTTATTGATGACGAATGCAGAGAAATGTTGCGAGAAAATAAAGAAGTGGGGGCGATGCCAACTTGCTGTTGCCCAACTTTTGCGTGTTGCCAGCCTTGTCTTCCCAACTTTCAGTGTTTTCAAAGTTGTGTATCATGAACACTCTTTTGCATTTTTTCCTTCAGCTACGTAAGTCATGCCGTATGCCCAGGAACGTATCCTTCGGTGGCCATATCTTAGGCTTGATCGAAAGTGCTTATCGCGGTTGGCTGAGTATGATGACGTCATCATAGGGCCCCCTTTTTGTCTTGCCTCGGGCCCCTCCAAACTTAAACCCACTACTGGTGGTATCATTTATCTTCACCCTAATCCGAAGAGTGAAAAATGGGTTGTTCGGCACAAGTAACAGTGTAAGTTTCATACATGGATGGTTTATTTACGATGCCATGGAACACTGAATAGTTACGCGACAAGGGCAATTTGATCTATGTAATTTTACATTCTGGTCTGTTCCAATTACGACGGTGTGATCACCATCTCGTACAAAATTTGTTGGCAGTTTGGCCGACATATTGTTCATGGCATATCAGTAATCACACGTGTTGCTTGAGACATATTATATTTTGCGCATGTCAAGTTTGGGTTCAACGGGACAAATTTATTTTTTGTTATTTATGAAANGCATGGTACCAAGGATTTGTTGTGTTTGCTATGGCAATCACAAAGTGCGTTGATTTATTTGTTTCATATGACTCAGCTAATAAACAGAAGCAATACACAGAGCCATCGCAAAAAAGGAAACTGATTGTCAGTGAACATTAGAACAAAGGGAAACACAACGGCAAAATAACTGATCAATGTAAAACAGAGTGTCACTGCGTCACAAAGGATTGGTGAAGGACCATAGCGGTCATTTAGTCAACCAAACCCGTTTATCACTGTTTGAACAGTGTTGAAAAACAACAGTTGGAGACCAAATCAGCACAGTAAAAAAATTAACAAACGCAGAACACTGTGAAGTAAATTTGCAAATGAAGAGAGTATGCTTATATACACAACGGAAGTGTATCAAATTTAATTGAGGAAATTTGGTGTGGTTAAAAAAGTGTTTAAACAAAGTATAAAAATAAAAAAGTAAAAGAAAATAAAAAAATAATTGAGGCACCAAAGAACAAAACAAAAACCTATGGAGTGTAGTTCATGCCGAAACATTGGGATGTGCACAGTAGCCCTGACATACCTTTGATTTGCGTTTTAATCTTGCTTAGCAAGGTGCTTGCAGTTTATAAGTTTTTGCCCAATTGTAATAGGTCTTTTGTAGGCCTATGCAATTATTGCCTTCCGAGGTAAGTTTTTTCCTCTGTGTGTTAGAGTTTGCAGGTGGGAAAAAAATGTAGTCCAAACCTGTTGGACATCTTTCTTGTCGCATTTTGAGGACCGTATAGTCTTTCTTCCCGATTTGACGCCATTGCTATCATGTCATTAGTCATGTCCAAACGGAAGTTTGAACGGACCGCTTTTCCTGTGAGTCGGTTTGAGCTCCTGAGGTAGTCTTCTTTCCTTTGGTTAAGACGTCTCAATCTTATTGCTTCTCCAAATATGATCGACTTGAATGTTTTGTCTAGTTGGTGTGGTTTCCCATTACTGAACTCACTTCGCTGTGGGGTTTACGAAGTTTTTAGTAACACACCCAAAATCATCGCCACTAGCAGAGATATCCAGAACTCCTAGATATCCCTGGTCTATACTTATGCAATGATTAACGGGTCGGATTCAACTTCACCCGTTGGTTCGGCTGTGCAATCTTGACGAAATGTTAGTTCCAAGCCACTGTTCGCAATCGCTGAAGTTATAATGCTTATCGAGTGGGTTCAGTTGACGTTTCTGATGCTGTAGTCTAATTTATGTCATCGATAAATCTGCGGAAAGTGCTGCGTCACGTAGCACATCCACAATCGGTTGTAGAATGTAATGCACAGCAATGTCGGCCAATGAGACATAGTGGTTATCACCAGTTATAATGCCGTTTCTTTGGGTATATACTGGTCTCCATATTGGTGACAACATTGTTAAGGTAATTTTTTTCTGTTCAACAATGATTTTACTGTGTTGAACCTGCGATGCGCCTGCAATGCGCATTCAAGAGCTTTTGTTACGGTCATGCTTATCTCACATGTGGAGATACTTGAATACAGGTACGCACGAGTTTGATTCATCGCAAAAAGATGAAAACAGAGCCAGTCAGCTCATTTCTCGAAAGCTTAAACCAAACCCGGAGTTTGCAATCGTTGTGCTTACTGTATTTCCAACTGTCGTTTTCTAACACTTGTCAAGAAGTAGTTAACGGGGTTGGTTGACTACATCAGGGCTTCTCAAACTATGGGTCGCGACCCCATTTGGAGCAGAAAAATGTAATTTTGGAGTCGCGAAACTAAATGCCTTGACAAATCAGATATAACAATTTTTGCAAACTTTACAAGAAAATTAACAGTGCGCCTACAGTAAAACTATTTCTATTGCGTTTTTAGGGCAATGTCGTGCTTTATGCTGGCAGTTGTTTGATAGGATGTCTGCCTGAGCTAACAAATGATAATAATCAACCAAACACAAGTTATGCGTCATCACACCATGATTGTTTTAACGTAATGACCAATATTGACCTTATTGCATTCATTCTGACAAGAAGGCATGATTCTGTTCAGAAATCTGGGTATAGTCTGGGATTTATAGGCCAACTGCTTTGAGAGCACACTGAGTAATTTCAAACTAAAGTTGAAAGCTTCATACACAGTTCCAGAAGCACTCTGGACTTTGATTCAGAAAAAACTTGGATCCACAAACCATTCACAATTGAAATTTAAGGAAGCCACACATCTGCCATTGCCCAGGATGAGTTTGCGGGTCGGTCAAACGACGAAAGTTTGCAACTGGAATTTTCAAAACAGAGTTTACGTCATTTGCGGATAATAACAAAAAATAAATACTCAGTCATTTCTGATCTAACTATTCATAAACTCTTAGACTTTTGCACAAGATATTTGTGAAGCGCTTTCTCAAAATTGATAATCATCAAAGTCCAAAAACGTATCCGTTTTGAAATAAGTTAAGAATGTCCTTCGTCCAGCGTTTTCTTGCATCAATCTAAAAATGGATGATCTGTGTAAAAGTTATCAAGTGCTTCCATCCCATTAGTTGTGCTTGACAACTTCTATAAACTGAATTGTACTTTTCGTTAATTTCTTTAGTCTTACTGTTTCCATTACTTGGTAATTTTATTACTGTGTAGTTACTTTCGTGGATTGTATGCATTTGTAGGATTTCGCCATTGACAAAAATGCCTCTTGAGATTTGTAATGAGACCTTCACACGTATCATTAACATCCCATCGAGGGGTCGCATAGAAAAACTTTTTATAAAATGGGGTAGCAGAACAGAAAAGTTTGAGAAGTCCTGGACTAGATGGCCGGCATGGTCCTTCACCAGTTATGTGGCACAGCGACGATCTTTGTTAACAATGACCAATTCTCTTGCCATTGTGTTTTTATTTATTCTAATTTGCACTGAGAATTGGTCACTTTTTTGCATGATGTCTTTTGGTTTTGTTTCTGTTTATTAATTGAGTAATAGGAAACAATAACCAGAGGCATGCAAATAAGGGGACGGGGGCGAACGGGATAACGACCCTTGCCCGGGCATCCTAGTTAGGGGGACATCCAAAGAAAAAAATTACAAAAATAACACTTTATTAAAATGCGATATTTAGATGTTTCTTTGTATTGTAAGGCTGCATATGCTGCATGGATCAGATGGGAACTTGCCTGAGGGGAGCATGCAAATGTAATTTACGTGATCGATAGAGAGATGAAGCAGTGCCTTCGGCTTACGCCCTATCTCTCTTCTTCCCTTTACAGGCTGGCCGATTCCTGCCAGCTTAATGTTAATCTGCGACTTGCAGTTTTCGAAATATCTTCTGGTTCTCCTTAGAGCCTGAATTCGTAAAATAGAGGCGTGAAAAAGGTTCGCAAGTGGTGTGCGAGAATTGACAGCGAAATATTGTTGAAAATATTAAATGCGTTATTTTTATCATTCGTAGATTCATCATCCATTCCGCCATGGACGTCATCATCAAAACAAAGCGGACAATGCAGTTTAACAAAAACCGAGATCTCTTAAACTTGTTTGTTAAAAGTTGGTTTGTGAGCAAAGAACGCTCCATGTTACGATGGGGTCTTGTCTGCTTGGTTCATTTTCAGGGGTGATGAGAATTTTGTCACAGGGACATATCATGTGTGATGATGTAGGCACAGATTCTTCACTTTTAATGGTTGTAAAAAAGACCTTGGCTTTAATCAGCATTGAAAGAGAATTCCTTTCAGTCGATGTAAAAAATGAGGTAGTGCAAGTATTTTCCAATAGGAGGGCTCATTTGGGAAAGACAAATTAGTAAGTGTGTAACTGAATAGTTCATACATTCTAGTTTAATAAAAAGACTAACTTCTTCATCTGTTCTTACTCCATGCAATTTGTTTGTAGTTCAGAAAAACATAAAAAGCAGCAATGCATCAAACTGCCTGGTTGTACAATTTCAAATACAATGTATATCAGAAAAAAATCAACTCTATCTCCTATCATGCCTCACAAGTGTTATGTTTTTGGTGGACATATCTGATACACATCGGGCGTTGGAGGATTTTTTCCAGGGGGGCGACTAGGGGAATTTTCCAAAATTTTTCAAGGGGAGGGGGGAAAGTGGCGAAATTTGTTTTTTCCCATTCAAAACTAAGAAAACAACCTTTTTCAGTAGAAATTTCAAAATCCATGGGGAGAACAAGCCCCCCCCCCCTTCCGACGCCCATGCTGATACACATTTGGTTGCATAAATGCAATATCTAGATCCTCAGTACATATCCATTGCTAGAAGAATATTGCATAGAAACATATGTCTCAGACCCACAGAATGAAACAAACTATTAAAGATTACCACATTAAAAACAAAAATACTCTCTCAAATGTTTTTAATAAAATTTTCGAAACCTTTTTTTTCAGAAGTAGCTTTTACGCATTTCAAATGCCTATATTTGTCACATTCCACAATATTAGTGACGAGGTTTTTGGCAGAAATGTCTTTGCTTGATCAATGTTGACCACAGAAAATGAAACTCTTCATGAAATATCCTAATTACGCATAATTCGGGTGCCAGAACACACTTCGATTAATTTCACGAAAGAGAAAACATTTTATAACGTTTGCAACACAACCTTTGTTTTCATGATGACGCTTTTCTACTAAGTACCGCGTTCTGGAACTGCAACTCATTAATTTATCATTTAGCCTGATCAGATTGTGCTTCGCTGGAACCGTGTCGTGACTGATGAACGCAATGAAGCGGTTCATGAGTGGGCGAGCTCGTTTTCCTGACAAGAATCTCAGAAAGCTGCACGTCATCGTTTCGAAGCAGGATGATGACTTCCGGTCCAGCACTTAGCAGGTCGAGCGCGTGTAGAAGCAGCGATCTACAGGGCAAGTTAGTCCTAACCTTTTGCTAAAGCAATAGTTGGTGATACTGCGAAATGCTCGAGGCAGTTTATTCTTAACCTGGTGTCAAGCGCGATTTTCAAAACTTGCGATTTACACCGAACCTTTAAGCGTCAATTTTAACTCGATTTGCTGTAATAGTTTGAATTCAAGCCACAACATGGGCGGAAAAGTGTGTATTTCTGTATATCCTTACTCAAAAAGATTTTATCATAATGCGCAAAAAGGCACGGCAGTGTTTGCAGCTTTTTGTACATGTATCTAAGGCATTTAACATAACAAGCTGCAACCTATTGTTTACAAAACTAATTGAACGCATTGTACATGTGTATGTGCGTAAGTGAGAATGCTGGTGAGTTGGTATAGGAACCAAACCATGCACGTGAAGTGGGGCACTTGGCTTTCTGACCCCTTCACTGTAATCAACGGGATAAGACAAGGGGGAGTCCTGAGTCCATAAATATTTGCTGTTTGCTTTTATGAACTTTCAGTCCAGCTGGCCACAGTCAGAGCAGGATGCATTGGTTGAAGCAGTTTTTGAGTTGGTGATGGCGCTTTCAACACGTGATGGCGCTTTCAACACCAACCCTGTCGCAGAGACATCGTCTAAAACCAACTTGTAGTGCTTTGGTTCGTTCTTATCTAAAGTGGTCCCAGTTTTGGCACCGGCTGACTCCGACGTGGCATCTGAGCTTAACACTTTTTTATGGCTTGATCGTAAATATTTTATTGTTTGAAATATTTTTCGGTTCCCGACAACAAATTTCTCGCACAGCAAACGGCACTGGTGCACTTTTTAACTTCTAAAATAGTGGAGAGATTTCCTATGGTTAAGATAAGATAAGTGTTGTTGCGTATGCAAAACGCCACGGTTACTTTCAGAAGGTACAAACAGTAGACTGTCATTTATATTATATAATAACCAGGTTTTTACTTTGGTTCTACCTGTTTTAGCAGATATGTGTTGAAAGCTCTGGTGATAGTGTGTTGAACACTTTATGCACTTGCTTTTTATAAACATCCATGTGGGCAATGAAGCTAAACTATAGCATCTGCCACCAGTTAAAAACAATCATAGTATCTCAAAACAGCGACCAGAAACGTTATCACTTTTCTGGTCCAGTGAGAGTGTGTGGATAAGCTTTGGAAACTTTGGCCTACAGCAGGGTTCTCAAACCGAAATTGCTTCCAGGGCCAAATGAGGACTTATAAAGTAACCGGAGAGCCCATTATGAATACCTACCTGTAGTACCCGAGAGCTGCATTATGACGCTGACGCAACAATAGCAGCACCTGAACCTTCCTCGAAACAGATTTTACATCTCATTTCCTGTGAAAGGCCGCGTGACTTATAGGCAAGCCATTTCCAACCGCCTGTACGTTCGTTTGAAAGGAACTTGTTCACTCGCTGGCCGAGAGATTTGAAACACCGGTGAATAAACTAAATTATGTAAATGTGAAATATTTGAAAATTCCCAAAAAGCATCATGGGCCGCAGAAAACGCCCTCGCGAGCCGCGTGTTTGAGACCCTGGCCTACAGTATGTTTAACAAGAGGTTTCAGATTTTCTCCCTGACCATGTAGGACCGGACAAATAAAGTTAGGTCAAATGCTTTCTAGAGTAAAATTAAAGTGATGTCAAATGAAAAATATCCAACATATATGAAGGATACAGATGTGATATTATGAACCATGTTTCACGACGATTGAAAAGCTCTTGGCTTGTCTTAAGCTTTAGAGGACCGTCTCTGCTTTCATCTTTGTGCGATGATTGAAACTTGCACACATCTGTATTCACTATTCAAGTAACTAGTCTCCATAAAGGTGACAAAAGAATGAATTAACTTTTTTGAGTGCTAACTCCTAAAATTTTATTCAAATAGTCTATTTGAAAATATATCTGAAGGATTCAGAGGGAATAAGTTATGAACTATGTTTCAAACGAAATGTTATGAGGAAAATTTTTAACTGTGGTTGAAATTTAACTTTTGTGGTGAACAGGTATTTCGGATCTGGGNGAGACAATAGGATTTNATACATGGGCGAACTTAATCCTCTACTTTTTCTTTTACTTGAAAACATGTTGAGTAAGGAATGAATTTTGGGAAATCTTGCAAATATTTCGGTTGAAGCAACGAATTGAACCGAGTGTGCAGCACAGTTTCCACAAACTTATTTTGTAATTCAGATGAAGTACAAAGCAATGGTAACAAACCCTCTTTAAGTTGAGTTATTGTAAGAATACAGTTCAGGGGAAATTTGTTTTCGTGAAATTAGTTTCAATAAATTTCACTTTCTGTTTATCATTTTGCAAACAAACCATATAGTTAAAACACAATCGTGAAAATCTGTAGTGAAACTAAGTATAATTTTAAGAATGGCTTACAACGTTGTGTGATGTTGTGGAAAANAAGAAAAATAAATTTGAAAACGTTGCATCTAAGNGAAGCATAACTTTATCCATTGAACGTATTCTTCATGGGCGATTTCGCTTTGCTAGTGATGGGGGGTCAAGATTGCTCCTCCAACGTTTCCAACATGGACAAACCACAATTCTTTCCAAACCAGATGTAAAATGTACATCAAGTGTTACATTCTAGAACCACAACAACCCACTGGAATGACATTTTTCCTGCGAAAGCAAATAGCCTACAGTTTTTTCAGCCTATGACGGGCGAAAGCAAACAACTCATTTGGTGCCAGCATTTTGCCTTTAAATTTTGGTAAACCAAAACTTTCTTCCCATTTCTCCTCTTGACCACAAACGTTTGGCCTTGAATTCGACACAGTGAGTTTTAGCAACAGTGAAAAAAGGTATGACTGAAATGTTGAAGATGGTTTTAATGAATTGTGCGCTTTTTGCATAAATATCACTGCTGCTTATGTCATTATACCGAAAAGATTTTTGTTTGCTTTGCAAGGCTTCCATATCCAAACTAAAACTCTCACTATAAAAGTTGCGCAAAGGCTTTACTCCCCCCACCTCTTTTTTCACAGACCAACGCTAAAAATAAAGCTGAGAACCCAATTTGTCCATTGCCATGTTAATAAGCTATATTGTAACGTATATTCCGGTTTAGAAAACGTTTGCCTGCTTTGACTGTAAACACGTTTGTTTCTGCATTGTTACTAAAAATTTGCTTTTGCAAACCTTTAGCTCTTGTGCACTAATCCGCTTCGTGGTTCTAATACGCAGAAAAGATTCACCAGATATTTGAAAAAATAAAAATTTGCAACTCCGCAACACTAATAAAGTCACAGCAGGTATTTGTTGAAACCAGGATTCAGAGTATGCTTGGCGAGTGGACTGTCGTTTTACATTTCATTAAACACACTTCGTGTTCTAAATCCAACCTCTTGGTGATCTACATGAATAAGATGTCAGTTCGTGACCAGCGAGAAACATTGTCCGCGCCTCAAAAAGTAAAACCCTGGTTCCAACAAATATTTGTGGTTTTCCGATTGAAAAAAAGTTGCAGGATACGAGGCTGTTGGCTTTGACCACTCCCGCACAATGTTGGTCCAGAAAACTAAAGTCGATAATGAGGCGTGAACAGTTGTTTGGTTTCCTGGAGATATTGCGGCATATTATGTGTTTTTCATCAGGACACGAGACTAGTTTATCTCACTCCTCATCCAAATGACTTTTAGCCACTTATGATGTCATAATATAGTTCCGCATCGCCTGCAATGACGTCGCCCGCACTGGATCCGTGCATGACATAGTTTCAAATGTCATTTTTACGCTTGAAATTTGACTTAAGATTTTTGATTTGATCAGTGAGTTGCATATTGTTTATATTTTAGTTTTGTGCAGTAGACTTTGAAGTTGTATTCTCGCGATGTTTGCCATTTTGTTTCTTTCCTGCACTTTCCCCGTTTGCTTGACAATGGAAGGAATTGCTGCAACAATAGCGGGGGGCGGGATGCCTCACATCGGTTCGCCCAATACTTGCGTGGATGGTCCATCATCGCTAGATGGCAACATTGCTTCATCAAGGTGGTTTGTTGCATTCATTTCGTTGACGCTAACTTCAATGCATCGCGTAAGACATTGAAACACTCTGGCCTTGTGCTTGAAACACGCTTGAGGTCAAGCGTATGTAACATGACTCATGGATCCTGTCAAATCAAACTGTTGTTCTTGAAGTTTTTTCTGTAACCAAGATGAACAATCCATGCTTCCATGAGAATGAGCAAATTATGAATAAGTTTGCTGCATACAACGGCTGCCGCATTTCACATTCATTCATGCAGATGTCACCTCTCATTTCTTAAAACAATCTCACACAAGAAAACAGTTTACATCAGAGACTAAAATGTTATTTTTGGATTCAAAGTAATGGAAAAAACTAGCAAAACGCATTGGTGCAGTTGGATGAACAACATAGCGTTTTTCAGCGTCCTAGAATTCACGTTCATGGAATCCAATGATAATCTTAGGTGTTATGCCAATATATTCAATATTAAACTTCATTGATATCTTCGAAAGAAGGGGAACGCCAATTCTACAATTTCAGGTTCAGTTATCCTTGGGGTTTGGTTTTTGACGATGAGAAGAACTCAATCTTCGTCGCAGACTGCGGCTGTCCAGACACTCCTCACAGCAACGATAGAATAAGAAGAATCGATTTGACAAAACGATATGTGTCTACTGCGGCTGGTTCAGAGCAGGGGTGAGTTATAAGATCGAATATCCAAATCAAATTTAGTCATTTGAAGTTTTTACACAATTCGTTCGTGAAAAAACTTATTCTGTTTGTGAAACTAGTTATCTGGAGACATTTTTGTTACTCTTTACGAACCCCCCATTAGCAAAACTGGATAAACCGTTATAACAAGAATTCCGCTTTAAGGCAATTTTCTGCTGTACATTGTTTTAAACCAGCTATGTCGAACCCGCGGACCGCATGTGGCCCAGTTAAGTGTTCGCTGTAGTATAAGTAGACTCACATATTGACAACCTGTCTTTATTTTGATAATCTTAACTTTGATATTTCATACCATGGACCTCGGTGCCACTTTATATCCACTGACATCTTGGTGCAAAACGGTTTACTAGTTTTCTGATTTCTACCCTTGTTCCAGTGACACTACACTTGCCTATGACATCACACTCGCGGAGTGGTTAAAGGTGCCAAACAGTCGTTCCATTGCAGTTAGGATTCCAACACTTTCAGTACCGCGGCTTAAACTAAATTTAGTTTGCTAAGGTCAACATAAGTCATTCAACGTGCTGCCCTGGTTAAAATTGTGACATAATGTTTGTCTCAATAAAAGCGATTTCGGTCGGACATAGCTGTTTTAAACAGACAAAATTAAAAATTAATTTTCATTTGTAATTCAACCTCTTTCATTCACAGCCCTGCTGAGTTCCATCATTGCTCGTGGTATTTTTGTACGTCAGTGGTTTAGTTGAGAGATAGGCTGAATGGTTTCCAGCATTAAGAAGCTTTCACACACATGTATATCACCAACACACTCACGCATATCACCAACACACTCACATATATCACCAACACACACATATATCACCAACACATTCACGCATATCACCAACACACTCACGTATATCACCAACACACTCACGTATATCACCAACACACTCACGCATATCACCAACACACTCACGTATA
>JGI24159J19872_10011599_pt1 | contig 11545 bp, 10 predicted proteins | sample Ectturendosymbi4_FD_19872 | JGI IMG/M metagenome (IMG submission 19872) | reverse complement strand
CAATCTGCTGACATTAATATAATCCAGTTACATCTCACACTGAAGTGCACGAAAGATCAATTTTCCCACTTCTGTAACTGTTTCTTACTTTCGAAATGGATTTTTCAACACTACGACGACTGTCTGACTAAATTTCACGCAGGATACGAGCAACCCCGGTGTGTGTCGTCATAAAGAACTATAGTTACCCCACCGTCAAAAACAACAACACAGCTTATCATGCATTCGGGAAATATTGAATGCAGGCTAGAGGGTTTCCAAATTATCGTTTAAAATATTGCTGGCCGAAACCTTTCTACTGCATATGTCTGAGGTTGTCTTGATGGCCAGTATTTTACTGCTAATTTAGCAGAGGCCGGTATTTTGAGAATCAGTGTCTGAAGGCGGTATTGTGAAAATGAATAATTTGCTGTAACTTCAAAAGGAACTAACCCAGAATTTCTCAAATCACAGTGACTCTTGCAGTGAATCTTGTGAGGACAGTTTCTTCAGCGAAGTTTATTTCCTGCTGTTGACCCAATCCTTGGTGCGATTGTCACGTCACACACGCATACCGAAATGTAACGAATCAGTCAAAATACGGGCATAATTATTAATTGTGGCTTAACAATACGAATTGTCTCTTCTTTCCCTGCGCCGCTTACGAATTGCGACACAGCTTAGATCTGGCGATGTTGACAAAATGGCCGGTATTTTTACAAAACGCATTTGGCAACCGTGCGTATGTCAACCAAACACACTTAAACGGGAAAATAAGAAAAAAAACTGGGGAATCATGGCCCACCAAGGCCCCCCTTAGAATCGCCACTGATCGTCGTTATTACAGGTACAGAATAACACGAAGTTAATCCAGATGAAAAACAGCGCAGATCTTTTTAAAAGGCTAATTGCTTGGGACTCTGTTTCAGGAATCCTTTAGCAGCAATAACAACAAACGTAAAGTACAGTATATAAGCGTTTCGTCTACTTATTGATGATTTGAAGATGGGCTTATCGACCGCTACAGTCAGACTTGAGAAATCTTTACACTGCGCTGTGTAACAAACTGCTTTCTTTTATTTGAGAGAAGATGTGGCAATGATTAAAGTATCGTTTGAATGTTGCGGTTTGTAGATTGAGCGTTTATTTTGGAGTGTAGACCATAAATGCTACTTTGTTTTTAAGCAATCTTACAAAAAAGATGTGCACAACGTCAACACGTACTTTGCCTTTACTAGTTGTTTAAGAAGTGGTCGACTTTTTGTAATATTCCTCACTTTAACAGGCTAAGCTTATTTTAATCGTATTTTGGAAACTCCTACCTAATTTCCAGCAGCGCAGCGCTTTTTGTGGGGAAGAATAGTTAAGCGCTTTATTATTATGCATTGTTCCCGACATTATGTGAAATGATTCGAATACAGAACCGTGCAACTTGCAGGCTGCATTCAAATTATATTAGGAAATTTCTTTACATGTGAATGCTGCTCTTTACTACAGGACCACCATATGTTACAAAACATGTGGAACGAGGTGCACGCATCACCAAATTTTTAAATTTTTTATTGATTTTGTAGGTTACTACCCTTTGCAGTCGTACCATAGGGAAATATCGATATAGTTTAAGCAGTTGGAAACAAAATAATTTTCAGCTTGTTGGAAAGCTTGCATACTGTGTCGTATCATTTTGAGGAAATAGAACAGCCGAAAGACGCATTACCAGTGAGAAAAGAGATTGAAATTGTTCTCAGAATGAAGAGACGCTTTGTAAGTTTACACCTGCGATTACTATACGACGTATGTTTCTAAGGAATTGTTCATTCGCTTCGAACATCAATGCATTTCAATAAAAAAATACAACAATGTCAAGTTCCACTCAACTAAAATATGTCAAGGGAACTATGTTAACCTGTAAGCAGTCTCAACTGTTACATAGTAATTAAATTAACGATATAGAAATTCAATGTCGACACTCTACCACAATATCAGAAGTAACTACAGAAGATCGCATACATCACAAAAACGTGTGGCTGGTTTTAGCGTACCTAAACTGAAGAAAGAAACCGTTGAATTTGACTCGGGGCGTTTACAAGACTTACTCATAGTCGTCGGGACCATCGTATTGCAGAATGTCACCGTATCTTTCTTCTTCCTCATCCAGTAATGCTTTTGTCGCAGCGTCGGTAGCTTGACCCATTAAGTAAATAGCTTCAAGTCTTGCGCCGTTTATGTACGAAACAGAGTTCCATGTACGACGTAAAAGCTCACGGCGCTTGAAATAGTTGGTCTTAGACTTGATGAAAGTCACCAACTTCCAGTTCACCGCTGTAAACAACCAAACACAACTGCCAAACGCGCTGTTGAAAATTTTGCATTGTAATAAACCTTGAAGGCAACCTTCACGCGTCCGATGCCTACTACTGACCACGGTTTTGCATTTTTCAGTTAAAAATATCAATCGCATGGCTGTAACGGAGTTGTGGGCGTATGTTTTGCATCCATGTGTAGTCTCAGCCTCTGAGCAAAATAATCGTAAAATCAAACCAAGCATATTTTATGTCTACAACATTAAACTCCCTATCTACAGCTGATTCTGCAAGTACGCTGGATTCCAAATATGCTGCTTATTGGGCAGGAAACGCAACCGCCTTTTTTCAAAGTGTTGCAACAAAATATTTAAAGCTTCTAGCCATTTTATCATTTTTGGGCTTCAATCAGCCAACAAAAAGATCCCGAAACAAACAGGATGGAAAGGATGGATAAATGAAGCATGTACTAACGCTGGGTGGTTCTGAGGAGAAAGCACAACAAAAAGCAACACCTCAATGCATATACTTTCCATGTCAGCTGTAGTGATGATTGCTGCATGTCTGCTCGTGAAGCAGGCACACCACTGTAAGGCCTGTCCCACATAAACGTGCCCTCGACAAAGCTTTCGAGGTACCCTGTCATCCTCATATGTTACTGTGCAAGCGGCGCGACCGCGTGTCCAAGAGTAGAAGTTAGGAAGTTGCTAAATATGAAACGCGCAGGAATGATAACCAGGCCCGTAACCAGCTTGGAGCCCAAGGAGGGGCGAAGAGTTTTCTGAGAGGGGCCCAATTTTTTTGAACTATGTCCAATATTTTAAAACTATATGCAACACATTTTTCCAGGGAAGGGACGAAAAATTTTATAGGGGGGCTTCGCCCCCCTCTGGTTACGGGCCTAATGATAACTACCATCGCACATCGATGGTCACGCGCGCCAAGAAGGACCGCGTTCGGGCATTAGACCTAAAAACCGTTCGAAAAAATTGCGAAAGCCTCCTCCCCCATCCACAAGGTCACACGTGTCGATGGCTGGACGTCTGGGGAGACTGTCAGTGTTGCCAACTTGTATATATATATGTACAGTATATACAGTATATACCAAATTTCAAATGTTTGGTATATTTTCGAAGTGCTTGGTATACAAATTTTTGATTTCGTATATATGACGCATTTGGTATATTTTTGTCGGAGGGTTTAGTTGAGATTTCTACCAATTCGTTTTGTTTATTACAAAGGGAAACAGAGAAACTATGACAGTGGTGTTAAAGTTATATAAAAACGTTCAGTGATTTCGCTTAACATTGTAGTAAATATGCATTGTGGGTAAGCGGAAAATGAGTCTGGAAGAGAGCTGAGTTCTACAAAAGGTATACGATTTTAGTCAGCCAATGCATCGAAAGGTGGCTGTGTGCAAGAGTGATAAAAAGATTTAGCAATGAGTGACTGATAGTTTGCATGGCTTGCAAAGCACTATTGTGCTGGTGCTGTGTATCCCTTCTGCAGCAAATTGTCAAAAAAGAAGATTTCCCACTATTGTGGAGCATAGTAACAAGCCGGGCCACAAAAGAAATCAAAATGCAGTTGCAGGTGTTGGAGGGTTGAATTTTCCAGTGGCTTATAAATCTGTCATTACTAAAGCTTAGAAAGCAGAACTTGAGCTTGCAGGATCTCTATGTTAATTATCTACGTGAAACAATAAAAAGGCATTGAAAAAGCTGCATTGAATTGCAAGCAGATGTAAATTTGGTATATTTTTAGACTAGATTTGGTATATTCGTTGAAAGAAGAGTTGACAACACTGGAGACTATTAAGAACGGCACAGATTGCTTCTCTTGGAGACTTGAAAGCGACACGTAAACAGCAATCTTGCCAGAAGCTGGTGATCGGAAACATTACTTCATTCATAGCGAACGAGCATGTACCAGTCGAGAAATCTAAACGATATTCCCTGGATATTGTAGGCATCCTTTCGACCAAGCGATTGTTCAAAGCAGCTGTCGATTCATAAGCTGCTCGGGTATGTAGTAAGCGAGTCTACTTGACGGCAAACAGCAAACAAACCTCCCTGCTGGAACAAGCGCTGAATGATACTATCGAAACAAAGAAATTTGCTTTCAAGGCCTGGCTTTGTTTCGACAGTATCTTTCAGCGCTTGTTCCACCAGGGAGGTTTGTTTGCCCTTGGAGCTGCGGGCTTCCATCATGCAGTCAAAGAAGAAAGTTCTGAAGATATTAGTTAATGCCTGGCTTCAAAACTTTCTTATTTGACTGCATGATGTACCGAAGCATGGGAGACCGCAGCTCAAGTGTGAGAAAAATAAAGAAGCAATCTTGGGAGAAATTTGGACATAAATACATTCCAATCACTGGCAAGTCAACGAAGTGTTCAGGAAAACCATTCAACCTCTCTCGGCGAAGTCAACCGGCTAAATTGAGAGGATTGTTTAGAAAAATGTCGTAAGCATTTTAAGTTCAATGGTTCCAAGTCGGTTCCACATGGATGAAAAAAGTATGCGTTGGAAACCCTTTTGAGAGGAGTCGGCCACTCCCATGCAGTACCTCTCTATGAACCAAATCAAAACAAAAATTGTGAGAGCAACGATTTAATTTTTCAAAAAAACTGCAACGAATGGTCTACCCAGTGTTACTCAAACGTTTTTGATCCATCGGCCCCTTTTCAATCTGGACACATTGTTGTCGCCCCCAAGCTTGATGAAGCAAACACAAGGTAGTATTTTTAAAGTATTATATTTGAAGAAATCGATACATACAGTGTCCCCAGTTCAGTTCAGTGTGATGGATGCGCTTGGTGGCCTTCACAAAGCTTCGAAATATTGGGAGACATTTTAGTGAGGCACAGTAGATCACTTCGCTTATGAATCTAATTGCAAGAAACTAATAAGTTATAATAGTAGTCTACTGAAGTAGCACAATGATCGATTAGTGGTTGAGCGTTTTCGACCCCTTTGTATTGTTTTGTCCCCAATCTCCCCTTTGAGAACCACTGGTCTTCTACCCAGTCCTTGCCGTGCGGGCTTCACTAACCAAACACAACGTTATATATTTGAACAAAGCAGCGTGGTAAAAACCTGAAAACACTGATAACAGCGCAATCTGTGCTGTTCGTTTAGGCATTGTCTATTGACATGCGTTATTTGTTGCGTACTTGCATCGCAAACATGACTTGACTTGGTAAATGTCATAGGTCTGTACCAAAAAAAAAACGGTGTAGTTCTCACTCCAGCATACTTGACTAGAAGCAGGAAGTGCTGCACTTCCAAACAGCTAATGGTCAAGCAATTTTTTAAAACTTCTTGACAACAAAGTGATAAACAAAATCAACCTTTTTTCGGTTACGCGGTGTCAAAGCCGTTGCACCACTCAATCGTACGCAGATTACTGGCAACTCGTAACAAAGCAGACCTGAAATTACTGTTAACTGCGCAGTCGAAAGCAAACCTGATCCGCTTTGGTTTGGCTTTGATAGTTTGTTCCGCTGCCAATCAGCCTGAAATCCGTTAATCATACTAACGGACTGATTACCACACGTCATGCTTGCTGAGCATTTCCTGTTTGCAAGTCATCCCCAATGACTCGTCTTTGCGCAGCTGCTAGGCTCATGTTGTGTGCAGGATTAGTTGTACGGGGGTGAAGTGAATGCGGTTGGGAGGTTCAACGTGGAGAATGAGTTGTGTTGCCTACCCGATAAAAAATCAGAAGTGAAGTGAATTATCGCCACAAAAAACGTCGCTCCGGGGTCTTATCCAAGCACAACTTTGCGTCTCTGCAAACGGCTTGCTCATATGGTTACAAATGTACAGGAAGTAACCGAATGTACGATGAGATGCAACCTCTATTAAAGTTTTATTAAACCTAAATTTCGAATCACCATCCCTTTTATCACTAGAATTTTGTCTTTTTGGGTGACTGCACTATATGTCACCCGATATTAAAATGAATACAACCGTTTGCATTTAACACAGTGTTGCCAGATTTCAAAAAGCTTTATAGTTAAACGTCACAAAAAATTAGCCAAAAGTAGCCAAAATTGGCAAAAACCTACAGGCAACTTTCAAAACTAATGAAAAATTCAAAAGCCATTAAAAAGTGCTGTTTGTCAATTCTGTGGACTGTAAAAAATTACTCTCTGGCGCATATAGGAACCATGCAGTCTTTGCAAAACCAATTTGTAAAGGCAGTGGATGCAGATGGTGTACATACTATCGCACCTGACGTAATGATTATGACATGTATCCACAGCCTCCGCCATTTACAAAACTATTTACAAATGCAAAACGAAACAACTGATTACTGCGGTCAGAACTTTTTTGAAAACCAAAGTTTAACAAATCACCATGCAGCCGCATGTTATTATGGGAAACGGCATTACGCTGGTGTTTATTAGAAGCGTAATGGCTATTTAAATCTGATCGATGTGCTCTGATTTCGCAACGACAAAACTTGCAACAGGCTTTCTCAGCATTACTTTGCACTTCTCGAATCCATGTTTTAAAACCATTCACACCTTCACATTCTTTGAAACCTGACCCCAACGGGAGAATTGCCTCGGGCCCCCGTGATCAAATTTATTTGTTTCAAATAAAATACTCGTTTGAAAAATTGTCGCGATTCAGAAGCGATACAAGAATACAAATCTGCCGAAGTTGCATGAAGTACCATTTATTGATATCTCTTATCTATACAAATTTGACTTTCTGCCAGTTTTAGTAATCACTACTGAATATAAATATTTTCGGTGTTNTTCATTGCAAATATATTTGAATTTTGCTTGTACATTTTTCCTAATAATCATTTTTTTGGCATGGGTATGATTATCTATTCGTGCACCACGCCAACTGCACAAATGCCACGTAAACGATATTATTTGCGTGCTAGAGCTTGTCCTGCTGTGTTTGCTGTTTAGCAGGGTTGCCAACCTGCCTTCGCCAAAAAACGCCAGACCTTGTCCCCCAAAAGCCAGATAGCTCTCTTGAGACGTATACACACAAACATGCACGCAGGGGCGTGACGAGGTTAGATGCCTCCCGCGGCAAGAAGCAAGTTTGGCGCCCCCGTGTTCGAACCTGAGGTCTTTCGAAAGCAAATGCACTATATTGAATAAAGTACTTTCGACTTTGTTGGGACTTTTCGGCGCCCCCTTACAGTCATTCGACCCCCAGGAAGTGTTTCCCCTTGCCTCCCCATCGTTTTCCCCCGGGATGCATAACCAAATACAAAATAGATAATAAAACTCGTCAGAAACATCGATATAATACAATTCCAATCTTTAGAAGCATTTTCTTTCCCCGTTGTTACACTGTCGCACATTTGTGCTTTATAAAATACACCGAAAATTGTCAGGGCAACAGTAAAATCTTTGCTATATTCTTTGCACCCTGCATGGTCATAGACTCTCGTCAGAAGTGACTTGTAATGAATATGCAGCTCAGAAAGTGTTTTCCTAGAGCCAAGCTTTTTCTACTGAAAAAAGCCAGATTTTGTCTAGCTTTTTTCGATTTTCAAAAAGGCCAGAATTTCAACATCTGGCTTCAAATAAGCCAAACTGGCAACACAGCTGTTTTGTATCATTGTTCCCGTAACTTATTATGCCGTATGGAGGTAGCCACACCCGAACTGCAACCCTTTGTTAAGTCACAAAGTGTAACGTATGGCGGAAACGCACTTTCTTCCGATGGTTACTATCATTGTTTTGCATTACAAATATAAGAAGCTAGTCACACCATTTACACCACATGCTACTGCGTGGTCCGTCAGAAATGGTTTTCATCAGTCCATTTGTAGAAGAAAAGAGATTGCAGTGTTTAGCTAGCGTGATGCCGGCATCTGTGATACCATCAGTTCAGCAGCTAAATAAGCGCAAGGATCTGCCAGTGTCATTTCAAACGCCGCGATTGCAGCAGAACTTTCAAGCAGCAACGCAAAAGCAGTGGCGTTAACCAGAACACCTGAAAATGTAAGTGAAAATCACGACATAAGCTTCGAAGCAGCTTTCACACCCAGCGTAGCGGGCCATACTGACATGTTATTTTTCCGGTGTTTTTGTTTGTAATCTCTGGTTTCTGCTTATTGCTCGGGTGAATGTTGTTTCTTGACGAGTCACTCTCTAGTCCGTGAAACATTTTTTCTCAGTAAGAATAGTCTCTAGTGTTTATATCACAAACTGTCTTGTCGCAGCTAACGGTACGTGCAGTTGAGTATGCACATCTCGACTACCGGGAAAAGCAAACGAGAACATTGCGAATCAGCGAACGCAATCTTTACAAAGGATGCCGTCATGCATTACGTCATATGGACCCTACAGTGAAAATTGCCCCGGGCCCCGATACCCTTTCATCGGCTCTGCCTGACCCCACTTTTTTATCAATAATAACATTAGCACCAGAAGCTACTAAGAACATTTGAGTGTTTTAGACCAAACTAAGCTAGAGACCTCGCATGGATAAGGTGATGACCTAATTCCAGTAACCTGTAGAACGTTATCCAGAATCGAAAATTTCACAAAACATTCTGTTGGAACAGGGGTTTACATCTAATTAATATACAGCAGGGGTCTCCAATTTTTTTTGCCAGTTGGGTCACATAAACTACTGCACAGCAGTTAAAGGGCCAGACATCTTACGTAATGTGATTGTTTCGAAATAAGTTACATCCTACTAAATCAACACATGTTTCGTAAATATATTTTTTTTCATTGACAAAATATCTTCGCGGACCGGATTTGGCCCGTGGGCCGTAGTTTGGAGACCCCTGATCTACTTGTTAGCTATTTTTATCTGAAACTGGGCACAAGTGTCCCATTCTTCCATTTAGCTTCTCATAAGACACCAAAAATAAATCTGTTAAAATCTAATAGGACCATGTTCTCTGGAAGAATCGTATCGGCATTTATACAACTTAGGGCGTTCCCCATCTTTTCTTCGAGTAGGTAGATTCAATGCAGTCCAGCACGCATCTACTACATCGATCTGTCAAGTGACAAGTTGATCACTGAAACCTAACTAAACAGGGTTTTCACTAGACTGAAACAACCGGCACTGGTACAACAACTTACACATCCGGAAAAATGAATTTGGGGGCGGTATACTATATGAAGCTGATTTTTATAACTTTTTTATGAACCACACACTGGTCTAAATTTTGTACAAAAATCTGCCAAATTTTCCGTCGAAATATTACGAAAATAGCCGAAAAATCCGCTACCCGCCAAACGCAAATTTTACCCGCCAACCAAATCAAAAATAACCAAATTTGGCAGAAAAATAGCACATCTGGCAACACTGATTTCACCACAAAACTGATAATTTCAAATATTTTTTAAAAGTGGTATTTCCGGTAACGATGCGTTTTTGCTAAAGGGAAAAATATGGGGAAAACTTGATACCAATTTTGTGTTTTTGCAAGTCTGCAGGTATTTTGACATTACCTTGTGTTTTTATCACCGTTTTCGATTACACTGACCATCGAAAGGAACCCTTTCCCAGCAAAGAATCAGACAACAAAATCTTGCAGAGCATACATTTCGCCTACCAGTTAGGAATCATCAGTCTAATTTAAAACCCTGGAATACTATCGTGGGCCTGGCAGACCGGGTCAAATGAGATCACTCACGTGAAACTACGTAAGCGCGCGTCGGAGCGCTTTCCATGCTTCAGTCGCTTCATTTTTTTGTGTGACTTGTAAATAGGTGCGCTTGCGGTCAGCCACGATTTTTTCGATTTTCCACAGGGATTGAGTTCGGTCTGGAAGACCCGACGGAAATATTAGTGTGAGGTGACGTTTTCACGATGACCTGACGTTATGGTTAGAGGGAGTTTTGCGCCAGGTGGCTGTAAAAAGTTCAAACTCACTCGGCGCATGCTTCTACGGTCTTGTCAGCAGTATACAAAAGAAGTTTTTCACGCCCATAATTCTTTTATGAGTAATTCAGTTCAGGTATAATGACGCCTTCGTTATATTTAGCCTACTTACTTTTCAACAAACATCGTATGATATTTGAGTAAAGTAACTTTGTTAGTGCTCAAGCTGCTCAGTGAGACTTATATTTTCAGTGTAGTTTTTGTGATATACTGCAGTTGTAGGAAAGAATATTTTTTTATTTTTGAAAACCGAGTCTGGCACACCCGACGTTAGTATTTACATGATAAAAATCGAGCGATAGTAATCCAGGGTTTAAACAGAATCTTTTTCGATTACTGTTGGGGGTAACAATCCATACGTTTAGATCTAGTGGCTACTACCGCTACGAAGCAAAACGTTAATATGAAACTGAAAAATACGGAATATTCCACAAAAATACTTTCTAAGTTTTTTCCAAGCCGCAGTAAGTTTTGGATCAGAGGCCCAAGTGCGTTGACACTGTTGCGATCGGAAAACCCGAGTGGCAAGTGCGCAAAGCATCACATTGTGGCAACAAGCAACAATAGAGATCATGCGCCACAATCACTCTGGGTTTTAATCTTCGCGCACATCCCGTTCGTGGTGAATCGCACATTCAACGCAACGCCAACGGAGAGGTTGCAACAACACGTTTTGGAGAATCACACGTCCTCTGTCAAATGTCGCTTTATCATAAGTTGTTAAAGCTTTACTAACATAACTACAATAGTTTGATGGGTACACGTTCAAGACAGCCAACACATGTTTTCACAACATTTTTGCAGCTATTCGACAAGGTTGGGAACCGGGCCCATCGCAAGGGGTTGGGCAGGCTAAGCACCTCCCATCAAGATCTAGTCTGCCCAATGAAGCTATTTACGTTCATTGTATACTACAAAGCCCCAAACTCAAGCAAGAGTACAATCAGTGGCGATTATAAGGGGGGCCTGGGTGGGCCATGGCCCCCCAGATTTTTGCTTGGCCCCCCAAGTTTTTTTATGAATTTCCCGTTAAGTTTCCTTGGTTGACACATACAGTAGCCTAAAAAACTTTGGGCCAGCAAAATTTAAACGATAATTTAGAAACCCTCTAGCCTGCATTCAGTATTTCCCAAATGCATGATAAGCTGTGTTTTTGTGTTTGACGGTCGGACAACTAGAGCTGTTCATGACGACACACAACAGTAGTTGCTTGGATCCCGCGTGAAATTTAGTCAGACTGCGGTCGTGGTGTTGAAAAATTCATTTCGAAACTAAGAAACAGTCGCAGAAATGGGAAGATTGATCTTTCGTGCATTTCAGTGTGAGATGGAACTGGAATACATTACGGTCAGCAGATTGCTGCTTGCCCCAGTAGCAAAA
>JGI24159J19872_10011598_pt1 | contig 11547 bp, 6 predicted proteins | sample Ectturendosymbi4_FD_19872 | JGI IMG/M metagenome (IMG submission 19872) | reverse complement strand
CACATAATATTTATAAACAAAACAACGATTTGTTTTTCAAAATGTTTATAAAAGCATGTTTCTACAGCATCAACACAACATTTAAAGCAGACAGACTTAAGCATTTGCTGTATTTCAAGCTAGGAAAATGATTTTTCCAAGTTTTCGAAATTGCAATTGTTTTTGTCAACTCAGTCATATCTAATGTTTTTGCAGTTTCACTTTCGATAGATAACATTGCCAGATGTATTAGTCTTTTATCAGTCATGCTTGACCTGTGAAACGTTTTGATTTGCTTCAACTTGCTGAAGCTCAGTTCAGCAGTACTGCATATTCATAAAGCAGTGATCGGCAAACTTTCGTTATGATGGCCCAAGACCCCTTTCCGTTGGGCGTCCGCAGAAGTTTTTCCAGGAGAGGGCAACGTCGACATTTTGCTTATCCTTTTCAGGTTGTTGATAACGCAGTGCAAGTGGACGTTAACACAGCGCTTTGCCCTTTCTACACCAAAAAGAAAATGATCTATTTTACGGCAATAGTCACAAAAAATACACTTCGTTGGCAGCAATAGCCGGGTATAGTGGAATAAGTTACAGAATAGACTAACTGCAGATTTTTCAAGCAGGGTACTTCTTTACAAGGAAACAAATTGCCATGGTCTAACGAAACCACAATTATGACTTTATTTTACCTAGCAAGATTCGCCAACATCACTTTGAAACAAGAGCTGCAAACGTAAGATCTCGTCCAAGGCAATCAAATACCCTTTCAATAAATCCTTGCTTGCCTTTACTGACTTTTTTACGATGAACGCCCATCCACAAACCACACAAGCGTTCAGTGTTATACTAACAATGGATTTTTTAAACTTATCATGATTCTTTTCAAACAGTAAGCTATAAAACTACGTGGCTATCCGCTATCAGCACCAACTGTCTCCCTGCATTATTTGCGCGCTGCGTTGAACACTCTCATGCGGCAAATCGTCTTCTGTACCGTAACTTGAAGTGAACAGGTGAAGATTCGTTGCCATGTTATTGTTACGGAATAAAGTCCAACAGTAGAACAATCTGCACGCAAGTTTCGCAACTTGCCTCTGCAGACAGGCAAAGCAGCGAACATGAGTGAACTTCAAATTCATCACTGCGCAACACCAGATCAGTGAACCAGGTTCTTGTGTAATGTGAGTGTTATACCGGCAAATAAACTGTCACTTCAATAATTAAATCAATTTAATCGGAATTAAGCTGCTGACTTCAGGTTTTCTAGAAACGTTTGGTTCTTCGTCCCAATTTCCAAAGAGGGGGGGGCTAATGACCGTTTTGCCCACCCTACGGACGTACATGCCCCTTTCCGTCGTAATTAAAGGCCCGTGCTTATTTTTGAAGGCCCAATTTCACACTTGTGTTGTATTCAGTTATCTGTAACATAACAATGCTATGTTAAAGTAATAAACCCTATAATGACAACATCAATGTCTTGACAACGTCAAACAATCAATGTTCTATAGTTGTTACAGTAGCCTATGTTTGGTCCCACGCAAATCTGTGCAGCAACGAGGGCCACAGTTTACCGACCACTGCGTACAGTGTCATTTGCTGAATAACTGAACTTCTCATTGGTGTAAATTGTTGAGTTTTCATTGGACAACTCATGCAAGATGCACTGGATAGTACGTCTACAGGCGCGGGCCACGAATACGATTTTACATGATTGTATACCTTGGAAACGGGTTATTCTATTCTGATACAGTGAAAGGATACATTTAACACAGGTCTATAACAGTGGCGTGAGTGACGGGTTACAAGGGTGCGAACCTCCCCCTTGACAAGCTAAATGCAAAAACCGGGCCCCCATTTAGCTTATGTTTGGGTATTCAGTACTCTTTTGAGTTTCAGTAGGTTGTTGTTTTTGCGTTTTTCGAACGTTTTTTGGACTGTTTTGCGGTAATTTCGGGTTTTAGTATATAGAAATCCACATTTGGATACATTTTCATTTCTCAACTTTTTTCTGAGTGTTGGCAAGTGGGCCCCTACGGTCGACAGTGGGCCTCTTTTAGCGACAGTGGGCCTCGTTCTTCCCCTAGCTGAAACCTCTAGTTACGCCACTGGTCTAAAACTTAATTTTCCTGAATAATTTCTTACTAGGCCATGCTAAAATGCTTGCGATCAACGTGGATTCAGCAAGCGTTACCTACACAACTGCCAGCTTACCAAGGCAAATACTGACAACGAAGCTATCCACAGCGCATTTCGTAATGGTTGACTTTAGGAAGCTGTGGGTCGTGTAAAGATCAATTTCTTTGACGTATTAGATAAATATGAATATCGAAAAGGAAAATGTGTGAAATCAGTTCTTGGTCCGTTCAGTTCTGATGTGTCTATAAGCCGTAACAAAGGTACTTTGTCAGATTTGGAGTCCCTCTTTTTGCTCGCCCCCCCCGACCTGGGGGTACGGGGGCCCTTCCTCCGGCTCTGCTAGGCCACTGCGCTCTAGTGGAACGAACTGCACTTTTGTTTTGTGCGGTATTTTCTCAAATAACTTCAAAAGTACATCTTGACTGTTCAATTCACTGAGGCGACCACGCGCCTCATGCACAGTTTCGCAATTAAACATGCGGTCACGCAGCTTCGTCAATTCTGCTCCATTCCAGTTTTTAATTACAGGAGCTTGCAACTTGCTCCTAGCTTTGTTCATCAATGCAGTGGAATTCCCAAATCGACCATCTAATCCAGAGCTGCTCAACTCATTTTCGTCCGTGGACCACCATGCCTTATCAGATAACTCTGTGGATCCCAGTAGATAACCAAAAAATTAATCAGACACAAAAATCACTTTACACACTGCGTTTAAGTTGATGCAAATGGAAAAAGTCGTCTGATTGCATAAATCATGCGGACCCCTTCAATACCTCACCATGGACCCCTAAGGGTTCATGGACCCCAGTTGACAAGCCCTGATCTAATCTCTGCCACGCCATTTCATGAACATCTTGAGACAGAATTTTCAACACGTTTTCGCAAGATTTCACTGCTGGTTCATGCAGCTCAAGGACGCGCAGAAAATTAATCCGCACACTATTAATGTTGCCAGAGTCCTTCTGTTTGCACTGATCAATGCCCCACAACGCCCAACCAAGAGCAGTGTGATATCCAAATGGTGCATTGCTGTCACCATATCGCCATTCGCTAAAGCGGAAAGCGTTTTGCACATTTTGCCCTATAAGCAACTCGACACGACCATCCGGAAATTCTGGAAAGAACAAGTCTCGCAAATGCGGGCAGGCCCGTCGCCAGGATTTAGCAGCAGGGGGGGCCAAAAACCAGCAGGAGGGGCCAAAAGCCAAAAGGGGGGCCACATTTTTAAAATGCAGTATTGGATGTATGCAGCAACCGGTGGGCCAAACGTGAAATGGGGGGGCCGGGCACCACTGGCTCCCCCGCTGGCGACGGCCCTGAATGCGGGTAGGCTGCTGCAAACCTCTTACTAGGAATGCTCGAGTTCACGTCAATAATAGTTTTTTGTACTAACGTTTCTTTAATCAGGTTCGTTTACTCCTTGAATATGCATCTCTGCAGCACAAGGTAACAATACGTTAAGACGTAATTTGCTGGGTCTGTTGCCAAGACTTTTACTGGAACCACTTCAACTCAAAGGCAACACTTTTGTTTCTGCCCCTTAACAGTGACGAAATCGCAGTGAACTAAAAAAATTGGATCTCTTCTCGACATTTATCGTTTGATGTTGTAAATGCATGTATACGAGTATCTTAGCCTTGTGTCATGCATTCCATACTTTATACCAGGGTTGCAGAGTCGGAGCCGGAGTCCGATTCGCAAGGAGTCGGAGGTTTTTGGGTGGAGCCGGAGTCGGATTCCGAAGATCATTAGGCGTCGGAGTCGGATTTTTTTATCCGTATCCCACTCTGGAAGTCCAATTGAATCATCTTATACATTGCACTCCTAACTTAGGAACCCTAACTCACCCCTGTTGAAATGGTTCAATTTCTTTTGAAATTTTTATAGAAACTAAAAATTCTTGCTGTGTACCACGATTTCCATAGATTGCTAGTTGCTACAAAATTGTTGAAAGCAAAATTCGTTCATGTTATCGTAAGGAGTCGGAAAGGCCGGAGTCGGAGTCGGAAATTTTGGAAAGGTCAGAGTCGGACATTTTACCTCCGACTCCGCAACCCTGCTTCATACTGATCTGTAGAGTTTTATCTTTCAGCTAACGCCTGCCACTCTGTGGTTATATCAGTGTGCCGCTACCCAAGTCGCTCGTATCTTTTGATGCTCGTGGTTCGAACGCACTAGTTATTTTTGTTTTTGCCCTAACGAAGATATAGTTGTGGGTGAACTGCTTGAAACGATGGCTCGTCTTTGTTCGCTTTTAACAACAGCAGAGCTTGAATCAAAGTATTTGTTTCCGTGGTGACTCCGAAACAAGAAGACGGCGACTCGCACAACTTACAAAAACTTTATTATCTGCGCAAAGGAGATTAATTGTTTTCTCACATACTTTTTGTTTGTTAATTTGTCGACTTAATGCAAATACCACGGAATGAATTTGAATGCAAATTTCAAGGAACATCGTAAATGGGCCAAAAAGTAATAATTGGGTTTTNGGTGGGAATCCGGGTTATCGTCTGCGTCAAGGAACCCTCTCAACATTTTTTGCAGACCTTTCGTCCACCACGCATGTTTAAGATTGTGTTCGGCTATTGTTCACTTTATCCGAAACAACTGTCTTTATTTTGTCTGCTAAGGCTGATTAGCGCATGCGCTGGCGGCATTGGCAACATTACCAGTTTCTGTAGCATGACGGAACTGCTGCATGAGCTCAAAGACAGCAATTGTTAACATGGAAGCATTCAGGCATTTATTATGTCTCAGCTGGGAAAAAGGAAAACTGAAAGTTTGCTGGACTTCTATACACAACAAAAAATCGAAAGTTTTCTTGCGAACTTTATGCGCATTCTCAATTCTTGTGTAGTTTAGCAATATTCGATCTTGTAGACCGGGGTGTGCCCCAGCCAGTCCACCTGCACACTTTCTATGCTCAACTGCTCGTATTCGATCAGACATTAGCGCAGCCTCACTCTGCAGTTGTAAATTGCTCTGCCGTGTGTTACTCCCCTGTTTCAACGCGCAGCCTGATATTTTTGCAGTTATGAACTGCTGTGTGGTAGCGTTGAGTTTATTTTCCTCCGATATCCTAACTTGGAGTGCTGATACTTTATATTCACTGCAATAACACATAAAATAAGAGGAGTGCATGTAGAAGAATATGCATATTATGTCAACAAACTTCGCCAAAATGTTGATTTGGAAATATGAATATGACGTCAAAATTGCAACGTCACAAACAGCGCACACCAAATACAAATGACTGGGCTATGCCACTGAATGAAAACTCCTCCATGATAATTTTCTGCGTACGCCACTGTATAGACCAGTAAATGCAAAAAAATTACCGTGCGGTCCAGTGCTGATCAACAATTTACGAGTTTTTTTGGTGAGAGTCAGGCTGGACTGGATCCAGCAATCCCGACGCAAGTCAATTGTCATGATAGAACCATCTTCATTTTACAGTTAATGTAAAACGTTTCGAATAGTTTCAGCCAACTTAAGGGTAGTTAGGTCTTGTGTTACTGACCAATTAATATAAAACGGGGTTTGCGGCGGTTAACCTACAGCATATTGGTTGTGTTCAGGACCGGATTTACCAATAGGCTGTGTAGGCTTAAGCCTAGGGCCTCAAGGTCCCAGGGGGCCTCCAGCAAGCTGCGGTATGCACAGAGTCAATTGCCGGTATATGATCGGTTTGATAAATTTTCATCAGTAATATATGTTTAAATTGTTCATGAAATTTAGTTTTATTCACCTAATCAGATTTCACGTTGTTAACGTGTTGAATGCCAAGGTCTTTCAACGAGTTTCCATGAATCTGAATATGACCGTTGGTCAAGGCGCATGCCTACTATACAGTAGTTAGTGTTGGCATACTCAGGGACATTTGGTGCGTCCTGTGTTTGCTGAATCGTACCGATTGTTACGTGTGAATCATGCGGAATAATTGCGGTTGTTCATGTTCGATACGTACCTGATCAAAACTTTAGGTTATACTGCGGATAAGGGATATGTGTAGGGCTAGTAGCAGTATCCTGCAATAAAAACATAGTTGCTTCTACTGAGCCTGAGCAATACAGTAGTTTTGTTAGAGTTTCTATTACGTAAAACACGTTTAGTATTTTTAGATGTAATTTATTCCACTTTAGTTTTCTTTAACAAAGTCATTTGGAAATAAGATTGCTAGTGAGTACTTGCGCAAGTTTGTACTGCTTCCATACTAAGCAAATCAGAGAAAATTTTAATGAGATTGAATAGCAAGCAAAAGTCACTTTGTCTAATCCTGATGGCAACCACAGAACTCTACCGCAAGGAGACAAAGAATAAGAAACAGCAAGAAAATGACAAAAGCGCGTTTGGATCTGATGCCTCACATCAGTGGTTCTTAGTTTATCCAATCACACGGACCCTAGTGTTTAGCTTGACGGTCACTAACTGCTCAGGAGAAAGGTTTTTTTGAAGATTCAAAAGAATTAATACGTATTTCAATAATGACAGCATAAGGGAGAGTTAAGCCACTCCCGTCATCACTGCGGGATAATTTTTCAATATCAATTGTAAGCCACTGGGCTTACTCCCTAAAATTGAAATATGAAACCTTATAAACCAATGGAGTTTTTATCAAATTTTTCAAATGTCAAGTACTCTGCGCGCACGTAAAGTCGCCCATTGAAAACTTTCAGGCGACGGTTTTCGTAACCTCGCACCTTTTCGCGCGACGGTTTCATTGCGTTCGATTCTTTGCAGTCTGAAAAAGTAACAAGCACGTGAACCATGAATCCAGCATTTGCAATCATTTGGGTGCGTTTTATTTGTGGTCCATACGGCCATCACACATATGTGTAGTGTGTTTGGTTTTTAGGAAATTGTATCTTTTGGATGCTGCTATTAAGCACAGATACGAAAAAAGAGATTTGAAACTTAACGTAAGCCAAGTGCTTTTTTCAAAAATTTAACCGTGACGTTTTTGGTTGGTTTGCCAGTGGTTTGCTGGTTCCCGCCAGCAAAGTACGATTTCCACAAGTCTGTGTTACTGAACGCTTATGCGTCGAAGGCAGCAATAAGCGCAGTGATCGTGGAGAACTCTAGTAATAATTTGGAAATTTTTTATTGACCGTACTTTTAAAGCGTCAACACTTTCATTTTCGACTGTGCGAACTGATTAACGCATTTCCATCTTTCCTCGTAGCAGGGGAGAGGGGGCCTCACAAGGGTCGCATCAGCTGAATCCGGCCTTGGTTGTGTTGTATGTTAGATTCTAAGGTGCGACCTGGTCATCTGTGGCAACCGAAAAGTGCTAATAAACCGTTTTGCACAGGTGTTGCTTTGATATCATGCGGTTTTATCTATGGCATGTAGTGTTTACTGAAGTAGTAAGGGATACAGAAGCAAAGCCACTAAATTTTCTTCAACATGCAGAGCAATAAGGTGAATTTTCGTGATTACATTCGCTTATATCGAAAATTAGCCAGAGGTTGTATTTCTACAATACCGAAACAAAAAGTGAAACATGCGCGTGGTATGATAGTTTTAATATTTAGGCATAATTAGATAAGCCTACCACTGCCAGCATCTGGAGTCGAGACCCATATTTGTGAGCCTCTGTATTGAGGCATAAATGCTTTATCGATATAGCCTTGTAAAGCTTCCGTAATTCCACCAGTTCAGTGTCTGTCCTGTCCAGGGGTGGAGTGGGAACCCACACCTTTTATAGGTGGGAACGGCATTCCCACACCTTATTGCAATATTACATTAAAACATAGCGTCGATCTCACAGACGTGCTAGCAACACGCAGATCCGCACTGCTAGTCAAAAGTCTACAGTGAAACAGTGTGGAAAGTCTTGTAAGTGAATGCTCACTTTATTCGAACTATTTGGTGCAGTCTTCCTTTTTTATTTGGCGTGGGAACGGCGTTCCCACACCTCTTTCTTTAGCACCACACCCAGGGCCGGACTAAATGAACGCGAGGCCCCGGGCAAAGTCGTGACCGCGAGGCCCCCTAAACGCTGAGTGCAACTGCGTAGCGTTTCACATGCCCATGCCCTCGTTTCAACTTTGCAGAAGCACCGGTCAAAACGTCAAACCTGATACGATTTGGCAGTCTACACTTCAGAGACAATTGGGGGTGACCATGTACTGCGGTTCCTATGTGGTTAATTTGTTCAAACATGCAATGATGAGATTGCAGTTTGCTCATGTCCGTTCCTTTGCCTGCAGAAGCAAATTTGCGAAACTTGCTGGCGGATTGTTCTGCTGTTGGTCTTTGTTGCGTGACAATAATACCGCAATAAATACTCAAACATTCACTTCATGTAGGGTAGCAGGCGTTTTCCGCATGTGACCAGAGCTCCAACTGTGGGTGTTTTCCACCCAGATCTGCTTTTTTATTCGACCTGGGTGTCTAGGTTTAATTATGAAAAAATCGCGTTAAATCTGTAAGTGTTAAAATCATCAGCAACTACAGTGTGTTCAATAATATAAAGATAACTTCATATTGCAGTGTTTTCATGCGCACATCAGGTGAGAAAGTACGCATATCGGATGAAGCAGAACGCGTTCAATCAGTTTCATATCCTCACATNAGATCATTGTCGGGGATATATATTGTCTAATGCCAATNGAAGAAACTGGGGAAGCAAGGGNTAGGATGATTTTTTAATATCGATGTTTCGCTATGCATACAAATTAAAAAACAAATTTCAATTAGAGAAAGAAGGCATTGGGAATATATTTTGGGGGGGATTTTAAATCCCGCTCAAGTTCAAGATGGCAGAAAATTTCCTTGTTTAATAACAAATGCATTCCTACAATTAGTGAGAGATATCATTAACGGAGTATGTTACCAAGCGTTATGAAAAACGTCCCGGCCAACAAAAAAGTCGTCCAAATGTTAATGTTTGCTTTTCAGAAGAAAATTTGGAAGAGAACTATAATTAAGTTAGTATCGATTATCGTTTCAATTCCCATAAGCACAGTCATATGTTTTTGTTCGTAACACAAGTTTTCTGGATTTTTATTGTACAGTAGGAATACGTTTTTTTTTGGTGTGCAGTCTGGGTTTATTTGAAATCACTGGATGGGAGCCCTGCATGTGACTGTTCAACATAGACATCTTGGCAGGTAACGTAGCGAGACAATGACTGCTGATAGCAGTAAGTCACGTATAGTTATATAATGTGTGAAAAGAAAAATGAATAAATATGTAGCAGTGCTTCCACAAGTTTGAAAAATCCATTGTTAGCGTGCGACTGTGATTAATGTGCCCGAGTGAATAGCTTAATCAAACGATTCTTATGCAGGCTTCTTTTCACAGAGTATTAAAATACGTGGCATGTTAGAAAACGTCTGTGCAAACCAGGGGCGTAACGAGGGGGGGGGCAAAGGAGGAACAATTCCCGACACCGAATTACGCCGAATCATTGCGGGGGCACCGAANAGTCAAAAGTCCTAACTATGTCACAAGTACTTTCTTCAGTACAGTGCATTTGCTTCCAAAAGACTTCAGGTTCGAACATGGGGGCGCCAAATTTGCTTCTTTCCCCGGGCGCCATCTAACCTTGTTGTGCCCCTGATGCAGACTTGTGGGAATAAGTTTTATCGTTAGGGTTTATTTCTGACTTCTTAGTGAGCACTAAATGCAAAGCTATCTTTGCTGTGGCGAGTTTTCGTAATTCATCTGCTCAGTTTTTTAAGCCTGTGATGCGTGGTGTTCTAACTTTAGTAAGTTGTCCGATAGTCTTGTCAATATATAGTTCTATTTCTCATTGCTTGAAACAGTTTTGCGAGTGTCTAAATTTATTTTTTCCCCGATCATGTTGTTCTGGCCGTTGATTATTCTTAAATTTTTATATATTTGTAGAAAATGCTCAAAAAATGATATTAGGCAGTTTATGAAAAGAAAAAAAGCATTTCTGATAGCCAAAGTGTAGAAAAGATTTCAGACAAAAGATTGAGAATTGAGGTCCAACCAGCACAGACTAATGGGGTAGAAAGGTAAAGCGTTTTGTGATCGTACATTTGCATTGCATCGTCAGCAACCTGAAAAGGATAAGCAAAATTTCGGCATTGTGCCCTGGAAAAATTTTCTGCAGACGCCCATGGATGCACTGATTTCGATCTAATTCTTGGGTCATAAAGGGTGGTGTTGTTTGGTTCAGTTCTTTCAAGTCACTCAAAAACGATAAACGCCAAAGTTGTCAGTTTCCTTAACCTATAAACTAAACGCAGTAATTAAAAAGCTCTACAATTTTGACGCGTGGTGAACAGCCTGAAAACATGAAAAAACAGTAAAGGAGTGTTTCGGTATTCAAGCGCGAGGCCCCCAAAAGCGCGAGGCCCCGGGCATTTGCCCGGTGTGCCCAGTGGTTAATCCGGCCCTGACTACAACCCTGGTCTTATCTTCAGAAAAGGAAAAACCAAAAAAGGTGGCAAAAATGAGAGAAATTCGACAAAATTACGCCTGAGTGATGATTACATTTTTTTAAATTCAAGAATCACTTTTGAGAAGTCGGCATATTTTCAGGTCTCAAGTATCGATCCCGTACGTTCACGTCCCAGTACTGGCTTTCTGACAATCTCGATCTCTGTCTGGAAGTTTTTACTAAGTCGTTACAATTTTGACTTCACCACTGATGGCTACGTTGTGTTTTTACATAACTGTTTTACACATGTTTTTTAATTGATCATTTAAATTGCTGTAGTTAATTTTAGACCAACAATACCTTTAGATAAAGTACGATATAATTTCCTTTGTTTTTCAATGTTTTATAAAAACCAGAATAGCATTGTATATAAACGCAATAAACATGGCTGTAGAATCGAAAGTTGCTCCAGGAGTCGGTTATTAATTCTTAAACCGCTTTTGAAAGCGGAGGAAGTTTCCTTTATTACGATTTTGGATTGTTGTGTTTCTGTCTAGTGGTCCGTACAATACTCATTAACAATTAAAGAGGTGGGACTTTTGCGAAAAATTCACGGTGTAACACTTCGCGACAAAGTGCGCAGCTGTGAAATTCGTAAAGCCGTGAATGTGGAGTTGCTTCTACTCTGAATCTCGAGAGATCGCAGTTTCGTTGGTTTTGCCATGTGTAAGGACTAGGTGGCGTGATTACATCTCCGACCTCACTTGGTACCGTCTTGGTGTGAAGCTAGAAGAATTATCTGAGATTGCTGTTGACCGTGACTTTGCAATCCTAGGGCTGCTGCCTCGTGATCACTTCCCAGAGGAAAAACGGGTATGAAAATGAACGAATGAATATGTATTTTCCTAAATTAAAACAAAATTCTCAAGAAACAGCTTCACAAAACTATTTGTTTTCTTTGTGGGTTGAAGATAACGGGTCACACCTGTTTTTACCTAGAGTTAACTCTTCCTCAGGAAAATGTTCTCTTAAATTCATAGGCCCAAAAGTATGGTCTTCAATACCAGACGATAT
>JGI24159J19872_10011597_pt1 | contig 11547 bp, 9 predicted proteins | sample Ectturendosymbi4_FD_19872 | JGI IMG/M metagenome (IMG submission 19872) | reverse complement strand
GTACTTGCATCAACTATAGTGTACGACAGGGGTGTGCAACCTGCGACCCGCGGGCCAAATGCAATACAACAAAGTGGATTTTTATGCCGGTCACTAGTACTAGACAGCATGGGCGCAATTAGGTGGGGGACACGGGGATGCGTCCCCCCAACTTTTTCAGACAGTGGGGATATAATATGCCATGTACCCCACATTTTTCACTTTAGGTTTCGTAATGTATTGGTTTCACACCAAGCTGTCCCTCTCACATTTTACAACAAAATTGCGCTCAAGCTAGACAGCCTGTGTGAAACGAAGGCGCGGCCCGCGGTCTAATCAGTTTAATTGCGTTTGGCCCTTCAGTAATAAAGGTTGCACACCCCTGGTATACGACAGTATGTGAAACCGACAGTCTCATTAATGCTTACGATTTGCATGGGGGGGTACGGGGCTGCCTTGCCACGGCACTGAAACAAGCGCACGAAACATGTATCAACGTAAGAATTGAGAATCAAGCAAATATTTGACCTACGTATTAAAAAAGGTATGAAGGGGTGGAAAAATCGTCGACATTAATCTGTCTTGTATTAAGAGTGTCTCTTTAATTCATAGCTCACGGTGGTTTAAAGCAAAGCCAAGATTTCGGGATTTTTAAAGTCCATGAAATAACCTGGATGTGAGCATAAGTGTTTGACTACATCGCTAGTTTGGTAGTTAGATTTCAAAGGATTGTGTTCGTCAAGGCGACATTTCAAATTTCTTTGAGTTGTCCAAAGAAAATATAGGAATGACAACACGAACATGTAAGTTTATATACCACATTGCATCGTTCCAGATGTGTTTTCTTGTCCTTGTACCTAAGAATGATCTTCCGGTCGTATGTGTTCTACGAATGAGAACTGGTTGAGAAATTTCTTTCAAATATTTTTGAAAATAGTTTCGCAATTCTCTTTCTAGATGTAGTGATGTTTCAGAAAGGTAGGACATGTATAGAAGAATTTTTCGAGTACAGTCGTCTTTTCTTGTTTGTTTATGGAAGGAGTATGTTTATAACGTTTGTTGAGAAATATCTGGATTTGCTTGTCTCTAAACCGGTCCGGGTATCCATTGCTAAAAAATAGGATTTAATACTTTGAAATTATTTGTGGATCAAATGATAAGAGCTGCAAGTTTTATAGGAATGATGTAATAAACTTTGAAAGATGCCTTTTATGTTGCACTGGATACAAGCATGCGTAGCGGAACATTTTTCAAATTGGGGGGCACAAGATCAAGTCAAAAAAACTGTAGAAAAATTTTGTGGTTTGAATTGGCAACTGTGACTTCACAAGCAATGAAAGATGACGTCATTAACTTTTTTGAGCATGTTTAAGCAATTTTATGCAATGGTTTATAAGCCCTCAACGCCATGTATCTACAGTAACCCCTATCTACCTACGCTACACTGACTTGAACACATAAATGCAACCAGTTGTTCTTAATCTTGCACAAAGTTCCTTCACAAGTAAGTACAAATACAACATGCACGAAGCTAAGGGAGCGTCCTCATATTACATCATCAGATAGGGGTGAGTGGGACTTTGTTGCCAGATTCACCTTCTGCTCCTAAACAATATGAAGGTCAAAATTACACCACTATGAAAACGTATCTGTGAACCACCTGAAATTCAAATAGGCTGTTACTTGGGTAGCTCCAGGTCAACCGCGTCACTCGGGCTCATCACGCGATTTATGCTGATTGATTACAACTGTTTGAGCTTTGTGTCACTGAAATTTCCATTTACTTTAATTCTAGCTGCCACTATCGTTGCTCAGTGACTTTAGTTACGTAACAGCAAATGAGAAGTTCACATGATAACTTCTCCACTATTGAGGAACGTACGTCAAAAAGCATTGATAATGCCAGTTAGTTCTCTGCTTACTACGCTCGTCCATATTAGCCCGAGTTACTGGACAATTTATAGTTCGTTTGAAATTATTCTCGAAATGGAAACTGTTCACTGTCCACTGAATTGGACTTCATATCCAGTGTTCTATATCAGCGGTGGGCAAACTCATTAAGTGGCAGAGTTTTTTGCAGAAAACCAAAAACACCAGCAAGCCGAAAAATCAGTTTGTAGTGTCAATACAAATACAGTTCGCTAAAGAATGGAATTTTTGCAGAAAAAGTTTTACATAAAAAACTACATCAAATCGCGTAGACTTCCTGGCAACTAACCTTACGAATTCGTGTAAACACATTGATAAATGACACAAACCTTAAATATTAAGCGACAACTCGCTATCATTTTGAGATATTGCTATTCAGCTAGTGGAGCTGCACAAAGCATGTCGGCGAACCGGATGCGACTCACCAGCCGCAGTTTGCTCACCATTGTTATATACAAATACATTGCTTCAAAAAAAATTTAGTCTGATATTAATTTTATTTTTGAAAATACTGAATTGCATAGGGCCTCGTGCTCTAACAGATGAGCCCGAGTAAGGCGCGAGCGATCGAAGCCGAGAGAACGCCTCTTACAAATGATGTTGGTTTATTCAGGTAACCTGCAACATGGACACGAAAGGTCAGACATGGAACGAAAATATGTGAACAGTGATAAGGCCCAATGAAAATAGCCTGAGTAAACAACTTAGTGAATTAGGACCGTGGGTGGTGTCACAGATATACAAAGCAAGCAAGCTCGCGTTCTTCAATATAAATCGCAATCGACGACTCGGTTTATAAGAGCGTGTAGCAAGTTGTAAAGTTGCAATCCAAAAAAATAATATAGCTATTTGGTGTTGCTAATGCAAAAACAAACACACAGTTGAATTTGATCTATCAAGTATTTTGTTTTGCGTATAAAATTCAGCAAAATTTTACTATTTAGAATGGTGTTAAAACGCTTGAAATTATACCAAATTGCAAGAATTTTTCGATGGAGTGGCACGACATTTTTCCTGCAAACATGCATGTAAAATTACACCATCTTTGTAAAAAATGGTGTAGTGTTTCACCATCTGGCAACACTGTTCGACAACACCAATGCGGTAAGCAAACCCGAGAAGGGTGATCAAATTGTGCACGGTATTCTGCCAAACATTTACGAAATTCTGCCAGTTTCACTGCCAAATTACAAGTAATGCATTGCAAATGATCTTGAAAAAATTCTGCTAAAGTTTACGATTTACTTTAACAATGGACCCAATCCTAATTGTGTTACTCAAACTTATTTAGGCAAATTCGAAATTTAAAACTGGGGGGCCAGCACCTCCAGAAAAAAAAGTGGGGGACCTAGGCCCATGCGCCCCCCAGGTTCCGGCGCCTATGAATACAAGCTTTGCCACTTATCCTGTATGAGTGCTTTTCCTGTAGATAGTTGTTTTATTCTAGTCTCGGTTTTTGTCAGTAGAACATCCAAATATGCCAGCTGTCCGTCTGCTTCTACCTCTTTTTAAAAACTTATACGCTTGAATGGACTTTGTTCAAATTATATACGAATTGATCCATCTTGTCTTTTCAATCAAACACAAAACGCACAGAGAATATCATCTGCATACCAATAAAGTCTGTAAGGAGAGCATCCAATCTTATTTAACGCTGTCAAATAACTACTCCATGAATACGTCTGCCGTCAAACGTTCCATCGGTGAGCCACTGCTACACCATCTATCTGTGTAATATTTTCCGTTGAATTGCATAACAGTATTTTTGCAAATCCAGTCAAACACCATTCGAAGTTCCGTTCGGTTTAATCAATGAGATTTGCTCTCACCGTCAGCGAAGACTTTGTCCAATATAAAATTTACAGTAATACCAATAGGAAAATTTGAGAACAAACTTTTGACATCAAACGAACACATTATATGACTACTATCAAGTGCATGGTCAGCTATCATTTTAACAAAATCGAAAAGTTTTTTTTGCTGCGGATGGGTGCCAGCACAGTTCACTTAAAGATTTTGCCATGAGCCGCCATGAGGCGCACTGATAGGTGAAACTGCCCAAATCGAGCAGTTTCGGTACTAGCTTTCCCAAAAAGGCGCTGCGAAATGCTTGACGCACCTTCTGACGATGACTTGTAAAATAAATGTTTGTCACTTCTCCACAGGCTCAAGCCGAATAGATGCTCATGTCTAACTACACTCGGAAACCTTGACCATGCAAACTTCAAATTGAGATCAAAGAAAACCATTTTGTTTAAAGAGTCCTTTGGGTCCTGATGCCTTATATGAATATAATAAAATTGCCGTGACGCCGCACAAAAAAACTTGAAAATGCCGTGTAAAAGTTTGGAATTGCCAATGGCGTTCCCTTTCATTTCGTCCATGAGATAAGCCCGGTGGATGCTGCTCTATTGTTGGGTAAGTTTTAGCACTGCCGGAGAAAAGTAAACAAACTGTATAATCGTTGTTGTTTACGTGATCGTATAACAAAAACATTATTTTGCTACACCTCAACATTCCACGCGTAACACTTCTGAATGCAGATATCAAATGTAGAAATTATCAAGTTTAAGCAACGTTTACAGAAAATGAATCAGTTTATCGGTATTGCCGTCTGTTTGCTGCTTGCCGTTCCTAACTTCAAAGCTGCAGCCAGCCCTGGAGGTGAGAACTATGCAATTACGATGGTAGTGTTACTCAAATTTTTGTCGTCTCTTTCTCAAAAGTGTCTCATGGAGTTGAAGTTCTTCGATTACCTTCTAAAAGATGTCTTGGACTTTCGAGAGCTCGTTAAACATTTGGAGGACATTTATGCCACTCTGGAAATATCTTTGTGATAGTTCCTTTGAAAACCTTTATCAAATGAAAAGATTCTTCAGTTGGATTTTGAATAACGAACTAAACTGTACCCAAGAGGTATAAAGTTTTGGATACAAAAATTCCACTGACTTACAGTTTCGAGCGAATGCTTGGAATTTTGTACATTTTCATCAATTTTGGAAATGTTTTCCCTTCACATAAATTTTTAGTCACGAAGAAGTAGTGCGCTTGCGGCGTGAAATACCTCGTAGCATCTTCTTACGTATTTTTCCTATGTTCTTATGTTGATATTTAAACAATATTTAGATGCACCTCCTCTGTTCTTTTTTAAATTCACAGAGATAGTTCTTAGTAGCTTGTGATGCCTGCAATAGATTCTATTGTGTGAAGGCAAACTGAGTCAATTTTCGCATCATATCCCTTCCAAGGCCAAAGATTTTGGAATCAATGCGTTCAGATATTCACCTCTATTGGCCCGCAGGATTTGCTAGCATACATTCAACAGTCAGGGTTTGCTAGCACCAATAAGCATGCGTGTTAGGTATACTTTGCATACCGCAAAACCCATCGACTGCATGGCTTACAAAAGTTGTTTTTTTCAGAAAAAAAACAAGTTCCCCACAAATGGGTCTATTTGCGTTTAGGTTCATCCATTTTTAGTTGCATAAGCAACACCAGTGGTAGCATAAAGCTTTTGTGGATTACGAGCTCAAATAGACTCTGTCCCCTTATTATGTGACCATAGCTTTATTTATCAGATTGCTAATCAGACTGTTAATCAAATAGCGCAGAGTGTTAGTCATTCATACTGCAATATTTAGCAGTATTTATTTGACTCCTATCTCGACATGTGAGTTATCACTTGCATTCTAATTTTAACCAGGTTGGCAATAGGTTTCAGACAATCTTTTTTCTGCTCTTGCTGGGAAAGCCAAAAATGTTAAAAATGAGTGGGTAGAATGCTTTACGGCACAACAATTTTTGAACATGCAAGAAAACTTTGGAGACACCCCCAGTGTTCTTAGCGATTTGTGCAGGGTGTGAAAAATGGGGCCCGTTTGTTTGGTCACGCTTGAAAAGTTTTCAATTTCTGATACAACGTGCTTTTAAACTTTGGTGATTCTCTGAAAGATCACATAGTTTTCCCAACAAAAATAGCCACTTCTTGGCTTAGAAAAAGCAATCACTTTGTGTGATATCCAACAATTGCTGCCACCAGATAATCTACGATATTTTAAACAAATGATTACCTTTTCCGGCGCCGCCCAATTTGACTGCGCCTCCACCCCTAAACGCCTGGCATGGATACGCCATTGAAAAGCTTATTGATATAGCTCACTTTCCTTGTTAAGCAATCTTCTCTGTATTTTGGTCTGTGCGTCAACACTACAATTGCCTCCTTTACTGAGAAGCCAAACGTGTGTTCAACACTGCATGGAAATAAACATTTACCAAACCGTTTAGTCAATACATTAGGTGAACATTTTAAGATATTAGGGGATCCCAACGCAAAGAATCCATCGATCCAGGGCAATGCTAATCATATTTTTACGTTCATTTCACACCAGTTTTGAACTCGTTTCAAGCATAGATTCCTCACCAATTTAAACAAATTCGCAGTTACAAAATGAAATACAGATATTATTATTTCACACAGTAGTAACTTAAAGGTGTCTGCTGTATCAGCTAGCGTTACTTGTTTAAACTCAGCTGGTGCAGTCTAGGAAACACAATAAGCGGTTTCACTTTTTTAGGAAGGGGAAGGGCGTTGCCGAATTTTATAATGTGATGCCAAATTACCGGCAGGTTTGTTAGCATTTTTCGTGAATTTCGCAGAAAGCAATACCAACTCTGCTGATAGTTAGTCACACTTTCGTCCCATCAAAGTGTTTTCCCGCTTCCTCTTTCAGTCTGCACCACTGCTTAAACTTATAGTTGCTAACTTACAGTATTTCTGGAAAAAGATGAAGCAAGTGAATTTCTGAAAAGAGAGAAGCGTGCAAACTTCTTATTTGAAGAGTTTCGTCAGGGAGATTGGGAACGAGAATGCATTGAAGAGACGTGTAGCTATGAAGAAGCTAAAGAAGTGTTTGTAGACGAAGCTGCTACGGTTGGTCATTTCACGAAAATATTTTCTCTTTGTTGATGTAACTTCTTCATATGTATTTCACTGCAATCACTTCATACCTTGATCGTTAAAATGCAGTCAACTTCGAGATAACTGCTTCCATTTTTGTAAACACGTTTTTAAGACAGTATCTAAGCGCAGTTCAAGCGTGCCTCAATTGTTGATCCATGTTTGATTGTTTCATAAAGAAAGACACTCGACTCTTGGAACGAGCTTAGCTTATAATTCTTAGCACTGCAAAAACAAGAGACTTATTTTAGTACACAATCTTTTCACCCAAAAACCCATGGGATCTTGCTCGAGACACCAAAGGAATAACTTGTCGTTTATGCTACTTGAAGTATACCATCCTACGTCCTCTTTGATCGGTTGGATTATTAATCTTGATTTTGAGCATTCATTACCCTGCAAAAGGTTATTCGCCCGCTTGCACCCCATGATGGTGATTGTCCGAGTTGCACCCAGCAACACCATGAAATCTTGTATGGACTGCGTTTTTCTATTTCCAAATATAAAAATGCATTGCATGTTGCATGTGCAGACAGAACATTCAGGGCGGTGATTTGCATTTATAGACACACGTGGAGGCGGCGAGGAATACAATCATTAGAACAGCAAATGCGTTCCTTATATTATCCTTATATCAAAAACACCATTCAGCTGATATAGTAAATGCGTACTTATGCGGCAGGAAATTTGAAAGATACGCTGAAATGAAAAATTGCCAACCTCAAATCGCGTAATAATTTTCGTGTTTCTGCGGATATTTTGACATTAAAATGATGTTTAATTAGTATGACTAGTCATCCTGAACACAGAATCGACCCAGGCTTTTATTTCAAATTTCCTGCCGCATATGTATGCATTTACTATATCAGCTGAATGGTGTTTTTGATATACCATTTATATCAGAGTGAAATTAAACGTGACATATGAAATTAAACGTGATAGGCCTTAAATACGTGTTTCATGTTTTTGCTCTTTTTCAAATCTTTTCATTGGCATGTTTGAGATGAAATTTCTCTGGGATGTACTGCATCACCTGTAGCGTTGTCTTGTAGTAATATGATCTTATGTTCATAAAGAGTCTGATTGTATAGCATAATTCTAAAGAAAAACAATTTTGGTCAAAGCTTTTGAAATTCATCGAATACTTTGAAAAAGTTATTACATTTCTCTAACATTTTTCACCGAATCTCAAAGTTTTTTTAGATTACTACTGGCAGCAATCGCTCACATTTGGACATCTCCAGTATCTAACACTGACGTAAACAACCTTTCAACATGTACGGAGTTTCGTTTCAAACTTGCCAGTTTAAAGTTACATGGCTCTATGTGTTTATTTTGTGCAATTTCTTCAAGAACTGCAACCTTCAAACTTGCAGCTGTCAAATTGTTTGCAGCAGGAATTCATGGTTTATTTCTCTAAACTTCCTTTGTACCCTTTCTTTTCAGAATGAACGATGGGCGTTGTTGACGAGTAAGTGAAAACGTAACGTCAAAGGTATTTTTTGATATTTATCTACGCTTAAAGACAAAAATTTTCTAAACAATTTTAAACTTTTTGGATGGTCTGGAAGATCATCGGGTAGTGAAAGAGAACGAAAAACATGGCAACAATGAAATGTTTCGTTCGACACGTCATTGGTAATGGCCGGTTATAGCATCGTGACTCAAGCCAATGACTCTAGAGCCGAGTCTTTTATGTGGTGCACTCAATGTGCTTCAATATGACGTGATGACTCAACTTCAATCACATTTTTGCCTCGGTCAGGGCTTCACTAAGCGTTCCCCAAGCTGTTAACGGGCGTTTACCAAGCTTATCCGTAGGAACAGAATTCACATGGGAATTCCATGGGATTTGTGCAATGGAATGGGCAGTGCATGGTCTGAAAATTTGTCTCACATCCCATTCTTAGTAATTTTATGTCATACAGAAGGAATTTTTTAAGTTACCATGGGATGGGACATTTAAAATTTTTTAAAATGATTTTTAAAGATTTTTCAATTTTTTAAAATGTTTTCTGGAGGTTATGATATACGCGCATGCCAGAAAGTTCCTAATTTCTTGAGCTTTGCGGCATTTCACGGAAAACGACTGATTCGACTGATTTCCAAGGGCAGCGCATCTTGTGAAAGGCCACACTGGTCTTCGCAGCTGATCATGTTCAGAGTGTAACTCAAATTCGAGGAGTTTCATGCAGTTACTTTTCTTCAAGTAAACTTTTCCCGAAAAATTGCGAAGCCTTTTATGTCTTTATGTTAAGGAGCAGATAGACAAAGCAATAGTGGTTCCTGGGTTCAAGCTAGCAACAAGCAGTTGGCAGTCCAATGAAGCAGTGCAGACAAGACGACATTTTATTTGATAATCACCATCACTAATGAATCAGTGGTACTGGCAGAACGACCGCAAGGTCTACAATTCAACCACTCCAATAGCAGAACTTTGTAACACTGCAAAAATACGAAGTGCACAACGAGAGTGTAGATAATATCATGAATAAAAGGATATTCAATCATATTTTTGAAGAGCTGCAGACACATCTGTGACATTCATTTAATCGTGAGATTGCTTGGGTTCTGAAAGAAACGTTTTCTTTTGAAAACGAAAGCACTAAAAGCTCTGTTACTTTATTTTTTCTGGTGTGTTATTTCACAATTTGGCTCCTTTTCATGTTGAGAGTGGTCGTTCGGATGCTGTTCTACCTAATGGTATCCGCAACATCCTTTTCTGATTCTCGCGGGTGTTAGTTTGGTGTTAGTGGGAAAGCGCATATATTCCTATGTGTGTTATGCAATGGAAGCTGTTTGTTAAATATTCTATAAATACAGTAAACTGAATCATACTCAAGAAACACAGAGCAGTGCTTCCGTGCCTAAGTGACATCACAAAAGCTGTCGCACAAACACTGTCGCAGTGAACACGACTTCTGCAGGGAACTGAGCAGTAACGAAAGCACAATCTTCTGCTTATTGATGTATATTTACTTTGTGCGTGTACGCGCGAAACCTTGACTGCCCCTTAAATTCAAATTCTTTGTCACACAGTTACTGTGTGTGGTAGATGTTATTCATAAATTGTTAACATTACAGTGTCAGGCGGACAAAACACAATTGATGCAAAGTACACCTATTCAAGAAGATTTTCAAATTTGAAATCCACTTGCTGTAAAATTGCTTTGGTAAACGTAATATTGAACTAGCAAAAATGTATCAAGAACAAAAATATAATATGGCCTGCATCGCAACTTGAGTTTGCAAGAAGCAAAGTTAAGAAAAGAGCAGCGATAACATGTTTTCAATAAAAACCTAAATTGATATACAAGAAAGGAATTGAGACACGAAAATCAAACTTAAGATATGCCAATCACAAGTTCGCGTTTTGATACAATTTATATGAAGCGTTTGCTTTGATATCGCAATAAGTACTGTAGTGTGTGCTTGGCAATTTTTCCAACACTTACGTCTTTGACAATTTTGTTTTATTTTTTATAAAAAAGAGCAATGTGGAACATCTCTCAATAAGTGCCACAAACCAGGAACGAAGACGTGTATCAACAACTACAATTCGTACAGCTGTCAGTGCAAGCCAGGATTTTCCGGAAGCAAGTGCCGAATTTGTAAGTATGTCAGCCTTATTTAGTTGACCAGATTTTGCGTTTAATACAACACTAATGCGAGCTTATTAGATAAACTTCATCTGTTTCAATGAGAAAACGTAACCGATGGCATGGGCGTCGGTATAAATTTTTCCGGGATGGGGCAACGTGAACATTTTGCATATAATTTTCCGGTTGCTGACGATGCAATGGACGTTCACAAAACACTTTACCCTTTCTACCCTTGTTATTCAGTCCTGTGCGCATCCCTTTTTACGCATAAAATCACATTCCATAGTTTTTTTCTTTTGTACTTTATCAATTATTTTTTGTATTTTTTGTTTTTTCTTACTATGTTTAACTTTTTTCTTGACCACACGAAATTTCTTCAATCAAACTAGCTCCAGTTCTTTGTGCACATAGGCGTGCTCTCTTCATCTGTACTTCTTCTTCACCATGTTCTGTGTTTCGTTTGTTTGTGTTTTTGTAACTGCGCTTATTTTATTTCGAACTGTTGTTTTTCAATACTTGTCAAAAAGTACTAACAGGGATGGATGACTAGATGACCGCCGTGGTCCTTCACAAATCCTATGTGACCCCGTGACATTCTGTGTTTACATCGATCAGTTATTCTGCCATTGTTTTCATTTAATTTGATTTCCACTGACAACTGGCTACCCTTTTGCATGATGGCTCTTTATATTGTTTATGTTTATTAGCTGAGTCATTATTTATTATTATGGCCTATGCCAGGGCAACTCAAATGGCGGACCGCGGTCCGAATCCGGACCTTTGGATGGTGACTGGCGGACCTCGTCAGCTTCTCAAAGGTTTATCTATTGTTTTCAAAAAACAGTGTTTTGTGTTGCCAAAGTTATTTTCGGGTAAGAACGCCTAACCGAGCATTTCCTTTCGATGCCCTTTTTCTATGACAGCGTTATTCTCTTTACAAAACGGTGCTCATCTCCAAGCGAGCACTTCGCTTTCAACGCACTCTTTCTGCGAGAGCATTCTTTTAGTGCACCTGAAGGTGCTGAGAGGCAGTGAGCTGCACCTGGTGAGGACAGTTGGAATGGTCAGACTTGACGAGAT
>JGI24159J19872_10011594_pt1 | contig 11549 bp, 7 predicted proteins | sample Ectturendosymbi4_FD_19872 | JGI IMG/M metagenome (IMG submission 19872) | reverse complement strand
AATGATTTTCTATAATTTCTGTTATTATTTTTGAGGTCAACATTGATGATGAGCAGAAACAAACACTATTGGTAACGATTTTTTTGTTTTTCATAAGTTTCCATTGCCATAAAATGTTTTACGGCTCCCCCTGCCCTACCGCTGCTCCGGCTCTGCTAAATATGCATGTTGTGTCAACAAACTTGGCCAAAACATTGGTTGCAAACCTGAATATGACGTCACATTGTGACGTCACAAACAGTGTATATCCAGTAACAATGACCAGCATACACCACTGCTGAATACTAGAATTTGATAGAGGGACATCCAATCAAGCAATCGCCCCGGGCAACACCAGACCTCTGCATTTGGTCCACTTTCTTGTGCGTGTTGTAGCAAGATGTTACAAGTATTTGCATCGCCTTAATTGCTAAGGCAAGCGCAAGAGAATGATGGTAATTCGGGACATTAAACTAACAGAAAAGCAACCAACAACATGGAGATCACACGACGATACCAATCTACTGATACTATGTTGCACAATTTTTATATAGGGATGAGTGCAGTGGCGATTCTAAGGGGGGGCCTGGGGGGGCCATGGCCCCCAAGATTTTTTGCTTGGCCCCCTGTTTGGCCCCCCCAGTTTTTTCCTTAATTTACCGTTCAAGTTCATTTGACATAGGTCCTGAAATAACCATGCAAGATGGCATTTATGTTGGCCCCCCCTACTTTTTCCTTGGCCCCGCAGTGGCCCCCCAGTTTTTTAATTCTAGAATCGCCACTGGATGAGTGAATTTCGATCATTCGTTTGTGGTGACTATCACAGTGACTTGTTGCTTAAGGGCGCCACCTACCGGTGACTATTTTGCTTGTATGTGGGCTCTCCGGTCGCCACGGGGCAGAGATGAGCGGACTGTCATATTTTGCGATACAGATCCAGTCCTGAATTTTTAAAACTCAGTCCAAGTCCAACCATAGTCCAAGAAGTTTCAGAAATTCTAAATCCAACTTCAAACAATGTCCAAAAAATGAAAAAAATACAGCATTTTGTTGACAAAAATTATGCAATTCTTTTCCATTAACTCAGTCGGAAACCGGTCCTGATCGTAAATTTTTGGAGCATTTTGCAGTCCGAAGCCAATCCAAAATCAACAAAATTCGTAATAGTCCAGACCAGCCCAATCCAAGTCCAGTCCAATGCTCATCTCTGCCACGGGGGAGCTTTGGTGGACATATCCCTTAACTAAAGCTCCCAGCCCCCCAAATTGAAATATAAAATATTATATATTAGTGGAATTTTTGTCAAATTTGAATGTCAAGCCCCCCTGTACGAACGTAAAGTCCCCCGCACAAACGTGAAGCCCCTCTATTGACGACTTTCTGGCGACGGTTCTGCATGTGGGGCCATCTCCAGGCCGCCACAAGGATTTGCCTCACTAACCTGCCATTGGACATTCTGGACTCAAGACCGAACTAACGACGTAGCTAGAATCTCTCGATTCGGAGAAGTAGTGGCTCGAGATTTAGGGCATAACAAATTTCACAGCTGTGCATTACAACTGCACAAAAATCCCATCTTTGCCGCATGCACCTTAAGATAGCCCAGTCCCGTCGCCACGGGGATTTTGGTGAGCTTAGCCTCCCAAACAAAGCTCCAATCCCCCCAAATTAAGATTTGAAATACTATAAATCAGTGGAACTTTTTTCAAATTTTAATGTCATGCCCCCCTGCACAAACGTAAAGCCCTCCCGCACAAACATAAAACCCCCCTATTGACGACTTTCTGGCGACGGTTCTGAGATTGCCCTCTCTTAGTCAACACCCAAGGTTCATGTATGATCATAGGTGAAGATAGGTGAAGATAGGAACAAGGACTGATTCAAATCTCTACAGCTTTTCAGTGTTTGAATTAAAGCTCCCATTTGCTGGCCACGAGCGACAAAGCTCACTCAGAAATACGTTTGCTTGACCAATCCGTTGATCATGTTGTTCATTCTTTGTTTATTAGTGATGTGGCAAATTCATATTTGTCGCTTCACAAGTTCTTCGAGTCAGAGTAGAGACAGAGTCATCCAAATTTTTTTCAACTCAAATCAGAGTCAAATCACGACTTGGTCAAGTCGCAAAAACTGTCAAGTCACTTCGAGTCATTAGTTTCAGGCTCAAGTCAGTGTCGAGACAAATAAAATGATATATTTTTCCTATGTTTTTTTAGTTACAAGGTGATGCCCAATGTGCGCGCAAATATAACCCTGCTGCAACAAATATACGTCCTTGTCCTTCACTTGGCCTAACAAAAAACAAAGTAAAAGTATGAGGCCGACTGCTTTGATCGTAATATGTAAATACTAAATCACGGTATTGTTTCAAAGGTATTGGGCGCTGTTGGTCCTTCAGTGAAGAGCAAAGTCTCAGTTCCACTTCAAGATCAGGAGAAAAACTATAGCATAACACCACTAAGAGATACAGTGACAACAGAAAACTTTTTGTTTGTTTGCAGACTGTCTATGTGAATATGACGTTTGGAGATTATCAGTGACAGCGTGACTTAAGTCAATGACTCGACTCGATTCACGATTCTTGTTGACTTGACTCGACTCGAGTCACGTTGAGAAAAGATGGTGACTCAACTCGAGTCACGTTTTTTACCGAACGAATCGACTCGAGTCACAATCAATGACTCGAGTCAGAGTCATTGTTACTTAATCTCAAAACATGTAATTGACAAACCCAGTTGGTTTGCACACAAAATAATAAACTTTTTTTGCTTCAGTGATGATCAATTTTGGCGTAAATGATGTCCATAAGCAACAAGTCACTGTGATAGCCACCACAAACGAATTATCGTAATTCACTTATTCCTAGTGATAGTGCAACCTAGTACTGTAATTGTAGAGTGAACTTAGTAAGTGAACTCTATTGTTGCTGGTTGCTTTCCCATTAGTTTGATGCCCCGAATTACCACCTTTCTCTTGTGCTTGCCTCAGTAGTTCAAGGCGATGCAGTTAACTGTAAGAAATGGCGCCCATTAAGCGACCTGGAAGCGACCGTGGTGGTTGATAACAATGTAGCTTACCTGTGGAGACAATGAAACTTCTGGGAAGCTGGCATGCTTGTAGCTAGGAAGGCCATTCGGGGCCAGTGACCCCAAATTTTTGTGCTTTCCCAAATTTTCTTGTGCCCAGAAAAATTTTTTAAAACATATCAAAATTGTTTCCTTTCGAAACAGACCTGTTCATAACAGATCATGTTCACAACAGACCTGTTTAAAATAGATCCGTTCATAACAGACCACGTAGGCTACATAATAGACAATGTTCATAACAAGTGTTACGAACGCGGAGTGTTATTCCCAGTGGCGTGCAGAGGGCGAGGCGTACGGGGCGACCGCCCCGGGCATCCAAGGCAGGGTGGCATCCAAAGAGTGAAATTACGAAAATTAAAATGCTGTAAGCAGATTATTTTTCCTATTGTAAGACTACTAACACATGCTGCATGGATCTAATTCTTCGAAACTTGTTTTTCGGTCAACACTAGTTTTTACGTGGGCTACCCAAATGCCAGTAGTTTTCACATTCTTCAATACCAGGGCCTGTACTCTAGGTGTGCGGCGCACACCCAATCAAACTGATAGTGACGTGACTTTTTCAGATCGTGCGATCAAGGGAAAATCAAAACAAGGATTGAAAGATAATTATGCACCTCTAATAGATTTTCTGAACCATATTTCAAAACTGTCCTACTTTAATTTGCGTGATTTAGCTGAGTTTTTGATGCATCACTAGTTTCCCGTTTCGTTTTTTAGACGTGGCAAGCAACCGTGGGTGTGCGCTACTACAGCTGCACACCTGTGCTTGCAATAGGCCTGTGTGCATCCTTTCGAGCTTCGTCATTTTTGGCAGTTCAGGCGGCTTGATCATGATGGCTCACACAAGGGCGTATCTGTTCTATCCCCCCTGTAGTTGCACACATAACAAGCCACATAATAAAAAACAAAAGGTTTCTTGCCTACTTTATGCACATTGCACACACTCAATTCTTGCGTTTTTTATCAAGTTTCAAACTGGTAACCCTGTGTGTCCGTGATCCAGCCGCAAGCCGCATCCTTTCTCTGCTCGACTGCTATTCGACGAGACATTCGCGCAGCCTTATACTTTTGCAGTTGTGAACTGCGCTGACGTAGCACTGAGTGTGTTCTACCAGTGATTAATCGCTGGTTCTACTCCCTGTTTCAACACGTTGCCGGATATTTTTGCAGTTATGAACTGCTCTGTCTTAGCGTTGAGTGCTGTGTTTTGCTCCGGTCTCCTAACTTGGAACGCTTATATAATAATTTACGTTCTTACAGTGACACATTGTACAACAACAAGTAACGAGAGTGCGTGTAAAATGATATGCATGTTGTGTCAAAAAACTTCGCCAAAACGTTGGCTTGCAAATGTGAATATGTGTCATATTGTGACGTCACAAACATCGTATATAAGTAATAATGACCACCATACGCCACTGCTCAATACTAGAATTTGGTAGGGGGCATAAATTAAGCCTCGGATGTCACCAGACCTCTGCACGCCCCTGGTTATTCCCCCCCATTTCTAGCGTATCTGATCGTTTTGTGGTTTGAGGGGCGGTATCTCAAACTTAACACTGTTGCTCGCTTAATATCAAAATATTTGTCACCTCCCAAAATTTGGGCTGACTACGCTACTGCTCCGGGCGCAATCTAACCTCGGTACGCCCCTGCACTGACCCTCACTCCCTACATCCTCCTCCGCAGCCAAAGTCATTTTTTCCCGAGTCACAAAGGACAGAGATGGCATTCGAACTTTTTTTGCATTGTCGCACCACATAAGCAGCGGAACACAAAGCAAAAACCGTTCAGTCTGCACAAATTTTCCCACCAATCCTAAACCTTTCTTTGAAACTACGCTTGTTATTTTTGCATATTTGCAGGAATGAACTCAATGGTATTAATGAAAAAAGAAAAGTTTATTTTGGGAAATTTTGCAAGATATTTGCGTTTACGTTGCTGTGCAAACGTGACCTAAGATTGCCTAAAGCCCTCAAAAACAAAATAGAGGCCTCGACGCCCATGATCTCCTTGTTTACGGCCCTGCATAGAGGCCTCAACCCCCGTGATCTCCGTGACACGATTTCTTAAATTGCTTTGCATTTGCCCGATGTAACAGGCATCGCAAGAGCATGTTAACTTGTAAACATTGCTTTAACGGTTGAGCAAAGCTTGCCAGTCTTTAGCCGAAAACTGCTTTGAAACTTTGGGTTGTTTTGAAACCAAGGTAGCTTTCACGTTTTTTTGCAGCATTGCCTTTTATGAAACAGCTGCATCCTTGCCAAGTGTTGTTAGATACGGACACTAATAAAAGTAGATATTATGAGATACATTTGGGTAAAGGAGAAGACTTAGCTGGTGAAATACTTTGCTGTGTAGCCTCGTGCTTTCTGGTTCAAAAAATTCTGGATTCAAAGATCCAAAGAAATGTTAGAGTTAACTGTTGCGAGACAACATTCGCTTTAACTCCGAGTGCACAAGTTTGAAAGAGCAGATAATGTGATATGCAGGACGGAGTAAAGACGCGCAGTTTTGTTTCCAGTGCCGTGGAACGAAACTAGACCAGACACCAATACTGAGCATAGGCTATGTGTGGTTTTCCTGGAAATTGAGATAATAAAAACAGTTGGTCATAGAGGGATCCACGAGCGATAAATACTTCCCCAATTTTCAGTTACTTTTTGATGGATGTTTCCAAACAAACAAATGTGCATCGAGGAGACTTTCTTGGAGTCTCTAAATAAATCCTATCGTGCACAGGGGTAAGGTACGAAAATATTAATGCAAAGCTTATTTTACAGAATTTGGACAGTGTGAATGCGCACTGGATATAAAACTTCTTGTATGCAATATTTAAGCAAACATTACCTTCCCATAGTCACATCAGTCGCATGTAACTATTACGAGTCTTGTTTCATTTCGATAAGATTGGGCTGTTTAGAAAATGAACAATAGTTAAATAAGCAGCAACATTGTGCCTTAAGCTAATGCAGGCTATATTGTTTTTCCTTCAGGCTTTCGTGAGTGTGGTAGCTCATTTCATTATTTGAAAGAATACAGCAAAAAGTAAGCTACGACTAACTTACATTACATGTAATTACAGGCATGGGCGTCGGAAGTGAAAACAGGGGGCCAAGGTAGCGCGGGACCTAACTTAAAAATACACTTGAACACAGTGCACAACTGTTACATTATAAATACTGTACTGTGGATATCCGTGTGACGATGGGCGTCGGAAGGATTTGTTTCAGGAGGGGCACTAGGGGATTTTACCAAAATTTTTCTAGGGGGGGCCAAAAGTGGCGAAATTTGTTTTTTCCCACTCGAAACTAAGAAAACAACCTTGTTTTGCTAAAGTTTTTAAAATCCAGGGGGGCCAAGCTCCTCCCTGCTCCCCCTTCCGACGCCCATGCATGTTACTACTATTAGGCATACTGAATTTCGTAAGTATGAAAAACCTGGTCCTAAATAGCAACAGGTGGAGATTATGGGCTGCATATCTTTTGTTACCAAAAACGTACACATGTATCTCTTTACCAAGAAGGAATACATTACCGTCCCTCTCACAAGTACAGTACAAACATGGGCGTCCGCAGGGGGGGGGTGGGCATTTACTTTCTCGGGAAATTGGGACTAAGAAAAAAAAATATCTGGAAAACGTGATATCAGCAGTTTAGTTCTGATCAGTTGGGTTAATTCTTGCTATGACAGTTTGTTTGCCGATATGACACTCACACTGCACACGAGTATGGTTAACTGTTTTGGTAACATGCAGTTATAAGCTTGCAGTTCGCTAAATCCGCTTCTTTGCCGGCAGAGGCAGGTTGGAAAACTCGGGAGCGAATTGTTCTACTATTGGCCTTCGTTGCGTAAGTGGCAACAAATCTTCAAAGGTTCNCTTCATGTTACGGTGGTAGGCGTTTTGCCGCATGTAACTATTAACGCAGACATCTTGGCAGGTAATGCAGCGAAAGTGACTGCTGATAGCGGTAAGGCAAGTAGGCTTATACCAATGGTGGGTGAATTACGGGTCGCTGACACGTTTTGTGTGNCTGTTCTAGGTGAATAGCAATACCTCAAATTGATAGAGAGTTGTTGCCTCATATTTAACGTTTGTTTCATTTATCAATGTGTTTACACAAGTCCGTGGGGTTAGTCACCAGCCGTGTTCCCTGTAAGAAAATTTTATATTGAGCAAATGTTTGCTTCAGTGCGCATGCAATTTCACAACCATATAGACACAACCAGTGAAACGTTTCGAAAGGGCTATGCGATGTATATACGACGTCAAATTTGGAATGTTGCAAGGGCACGAGAATGAGATTTCACTGCGCAAATGCTCTGGTGGTTCTGCGCAGTTGCGCACCTTCCAGGGAACACTGGTCAAAAGGGGGTCTGCGGGATTTAATAACAACGACAGTGAACATAAATCGTAAGTTCGGCTATTTAAGTTTCCAGAAAAAAAGTTAAAATTTTTCAAAGACGCATATTGTCAAAAGCATTCTGTCATTTTCCCAATGTCATAATGAGAATGAATGTTTTTCGCAAAGAGGCAATTGCAGACCACAAAGTAAAAGAATGCTAAAATAAATTGTAAGACCACTGGAGGAGTTCCAAGCCAGATTTGACCATTTCCGAGAGTTAAAACCATGCTTTGCATTCCGTGTAAATCCATTCAGTGTTAATGTGTCGGTGATGGCTGTCCTGTCCAGTTCGCTAATCGTTTGTTACAAACTTGTCTGCTGTAGAAATAAAACTGACCGAAATGCAAGAAAATCTGGCTCAAAGAAACATTGGTCAATGTCACTCTACACTTTAAATGATGCACAGTGGTTGTCAGTAAGCTTTCGTTTGATTGTCTAGTCCCCGAAAATCTGGACGGTACTGTTAAAGCTGTGCGAATTATTTGTCCCAAGTGTTCATTTTTCAGGGTTTCACGATGGTTTGATTTTACGAACTTTATTACAGAGAAAAGAAATTCACAGCAATACGTTGTGCTATACACAGAAATGAGTTATACACTAGTGTTTTAAAATCTGGGTATTTACTTTTTGGAACCTGTCGCCAAAAATTAATGTACTGCGAAAATGCGCAGTGAAATTTAATTTCACAGTGAGATCTCATCTCGCGCAATTGCAACATTCCAAAACATTGGAAAAGCACGACAACAAGAAGCTATTTGAATTAAATGTGTAGCTTGTTCGTATTTTCATACGATTTTACACTATCCTAAAAATCCCAAAAGTTTGTACTTAATTTATAACTCTGCTAACTCAGTCTTAAACTATCCATGCTCACTATAACAAACATTTCCTCAGTGTAAAGGTTTCTTACAAAGAAAACACAGTATGCAGCTGTTGCCGTAACATTTGACATTTTCTTTTTTGTATATGTCCATTTGCGTTGCATCGCCAACAACCTGAAAAAAATTAGCAAAATGTCGACTTTGCCTACCCTGGAAAATTTCTGCGGACGCCCAGAGACAGTAATTAATGCTTCCAGACTCAGTATGAATGTCGAAGTCGATTGTCAAAAGCAGGAAACCTACTGCATAAAGATTGCATTTTCCATATTTTCCCGTAGCAAATTTGTTTATGATACTGGAGATGTCTATTTCACATTGACGTTAATGCTCTTTATACTATTAGAATCAGGCTGTTCAGCTTGTTCTCTCTAATGATGACCTTTGTTCAATCTACCATCTTAAGTTTAGAAAATGACCGTTCTCCACTGCAATCGGTCGCCATGAGAGTGAAATAAATGCACAAATCATTTCCCGCATTGCAAAAGCATGCTCCAAGAACATACCCGCTGGCTAGTGAATAAATGCCAAGTCCAATAAGACTTGTTGCAAAACCTACATGTAAAATCCCAGGTAGACACAAAATTAGGAGAATCTTTCTGCTATCTACCATCATGGGCATTTGTATGTCACAAAACGTGCAAGTGAATATTTACTATAACTTTGCTAATGAACATTTGTGTGTATCGGAATTATTATGTCAGAGTAACATGGACTTGTTTGCATTTTTGACGGTGATCTGACAGCATTCACAATGATTAAATCTTCGTTCCCGGTGCACTTCCGCAGCTAACCTATGAGATCTGGATCTTTCAACCGCTCTATCTTATAACTGCTGAATGTACCGCTTCATCGTTATCTTTGGGCTTGCTTCATTAGTATCTCTGACACTTGAACCCATTGCAATATTAGCTATAGTTAATATTTACAGCTTATACGGTGTTACTTGCTTTTTTATCAGTTATGCTGCAGATTAAGCTACATTTATATAACAAGATAAAGGAAGATGGGACTAGAAATAAGAAGTATAGCAAATCATACCCATCTTCAATCACCGCTACGCAGTTAATTTCTAAAGCCCCAGATCTTCAGAAGAAAAACTCAGAAAAGCATTAAAAATGCACATCTAGAGCAAATCCCCCAGATCTGGCGCCACTGGTCAAATCATTTTGAAAGTACCAAAAAGGTAACGCAAATTACAAAACAGGTTAATGTGGTGATGTATTAGCATTTTTAATGCCATATATAACAATACAATCAAGCAATATCTAGAAATTCCTGCGAATTCGCCTCATTGCTTGAGTGGTCCCATAATGTTGCAAATAACGTTGTAAAGTTCTTTAATTTTTTCAAATCACAGTACTTTAATGCAGGGCCTACGAGAGGGGTTACAAGATGTACATCTTACCCCGGCGTGGGCAGATCCAATGGGGGCGATCTAAAACTTACGAAAGTAGCTTTATTCACCATGTTTTTGTACAATTCGGGAAACAACACTGGCGATGCAAAGACAGTTTGCCGTACATTTTTTGTCACAGCATTGTAGTGAAACAGGCAATAGTTCATTTCTCTTACAGCAGTAAACCCGTAAAAAGACTCGACTACCAAATATTACTGAAATCACCCCTAACCGTACTGGTTGGGTCCGCCCCTGGGCCCGGGAGGATGAAAGTACACACGCTAAGTTTTGAAAGTACACACGCTAAGTTTTGAAAGTACACACGCTAAGTTTTGAAAGTACACACGCTAAGTTTTGAAAGTACACACGCTAAGTTTTGCAATCAAGCCCAAAATTGACGGTCGATTTCTTCAACTGCAGCGCTGGTAGCTATATTTGAAAATCTTAACACAGTAGCTGTTTTATCTATATTCTGATTACTATAAAAACAAGCTATACAAGTTTCGACGAGGACCCATACGATAGGACGGCCCGGTATCGGTCTTCGTACCCCCTTGTAAAATTTCTCTAAGAGGCTTAATGTAAAAGCATTCAATTTGGTTTAATGTAAAAGCATTCAATTGAAAACTTTCGCTTAACTGCTTATGGCAAATTTAGCAAAGTAGTGACTTCTTGGACTGAAAACATTCTACACATATAATCGGGGGTGGATATTAGGGGAGGTTAAAGAGGCGATCGTTTCGGGGCCCTTAGAGTTTCTCACTTAGTTTTTGCATTGTTTCGTTAAAACGTTTATTGATCACTCCAGAGCCACATTTCATAAATTCTGAAGCCAATCTATGTTCGTCAAATCAAAGCAAAAATTCCGTGCCAAAACGGGTCCCTCATCAAATTTAATGTGTAGACAAAGAATAATTTAATATCAAATCACTTCAAATAATTTACGATGGGAAATGGACTTTCACGCAGAAACTAATTCCCAGACAAAATGAAAAATCTAATTTGCTTTCAGCGAAAATAATTTCTATATGACATATGTAAAATATAGGACCCGTTTTCTAAGAGTTTGCCTCGGACACCTAAATTCCAATATGGCACTGTCCATGAAACTACAAGGATTTTGAAATTTGATACTTTGCTGTTAACTTTTAAGTAGAAAAATGTGTTTGTCTTAGTTTCGGAGTTGGTAAAATGAAATTTCACCACTTTTGGCCCCCTGAAAAAAATATTTTTAGCCACCCCTGGAAAATCCGTTATTTCCCCTCTGGAAAATAACTTTCCGACCCCCATGATCACAGGTTAGGCAGGCTAGGCTAGAGTTAGAGCGCTCAGTGACAGCATAAATATCAAAGCAATAAACCTAACCGCAAAAAGTAACTGTCAGGTTCAGTTATGCTAAAAATGAATCATACTAGGTGAGCTGCAAATTGTAAATGGATACAGATTAGCATCAGATCAGCCAACACAGCTTTTGGAAAAAAATTCAGTTCAATACGAAATGACTTCCTTTTTCATCTACCCATTTTCCTCTGTCTCTTGTATATTACTTTTTCAGCTTGTTTCTAAAATTGTGTTACGGCGAGACGATATGGTTGCATTTCGTACAAATATAGAATGGAAGGGCAGGAGACGTTCATCATTAATTCACTGCAGACTTCGCATTTGCCGCTGTGACCTGGAATAACGTGGTAGTCAATTCCTTGAAGCGTAACAGTTGCGCGCGTTGATTGCTTGCTGTGCATTCCTTGGTTTGCGTCCTTACTTTCGTGTTCGTCATTGTCATTCTGACTTGACCGTG
>JGI24159J19872_10011588_pt1 | contig 11550 bp, 5 predicted proteins | sample Ectturendosymbi4_FD_19872 | JGI IMG/M metagenome (IMG submission 19872) | reverse complement strand
CACTTTGGCCTAGCAGTTGGGCCCTAGGCCAGGCAACATGAGCCAAAATGACCCTAAAACTACTTCACTTATGACGTCAGTCACAAAAAATCCGCACCCCCTAACCAAAAAAATTTTTTCAAGTGCAATCTACTAGACTGGCCGATCTGTTTTAGCTCTTGAACAGTTCTCTAGCGCAGTCGCCGGAGGAGCTAGGGTGTTGGTAAGGCAACCGAAAACTGCTGTTTTTTAGGCCGAAATCAAAGTGCAAATATTTCATACGCCAGCTCTCAAAGTGTTAAAATAGCTGAAAACTTCTGATTATCTTATGCACTCATAACAAGCAGGGATAAAGCGCAAAGTAAAGCAGAATTTAACCTGTAAAGCTTTGGAGAAAATAAGACTGGTTACCATGCTGAAAACATAAATCCACATTTGTTTACATTGCATTTTTATACTGACCTGAATGCGTCTGAAATTCACAGACAACACCTTCATTTCCTGATGCACAGATCGTGAAAATGTGCCCAGAACAATTTTAGAAAACGTTATAAGCAGAACACTTCTGAAATGCATTTGAACTTTATAGCCAACACCTTCGTTTCTGGATGCTTATATCGTGAAAATGTGCCTGGAACATTTTTGCAAAATGTTTTTTTTTTGCAAAATGTTACAAACCGACAACTCCCAAACTGCATCTGATCTTCACAGCAAATACCTTCGTTTCCAGGCGCATAAATCATGACAAGCCGATTACTCCCAAAATGCGTCTGGGATTCGACAAAAGCTTGGAAAACTACATAAGGGATCGGCGTGTTTGTAAAGGTTAAGAATCACTGTAATAACAGTTAACCAATTAAACGAGAGCATTTTTGCTATCCGATATCCGGATATTTTACTATAGGTTAACCGGATAAAAAAACAACATTACTAATGCGTTTTTTTAACGGGATTCTAGTCTGCAAGCTCTCTATGAAGCTCGACTTACAATCAAGCCAACTTCCACTGTGGATAATTTTTTTTGCTTGAATAGGATCTTTCACCTCTTGGTTCCATGTTTTTTTTGCGATTATTCACCATGTACCAAGTCTTTTCAGTCCACATACCTGAGCAACAGATGAAGCTATAGTTGCTGTGAACAACTGCCACTCCACCTCTGCTGTGAAATATGCCCTGCTGGTTTTCAAGACATTTGTTGCAGACCACCAGGTGATCATCCTTGTAACACGAATGTTCAACACGGAACAAAACAATAGCTGCAACTCTGCAGTAATCACGCAAAGCTTCACGCTGTGGCAGCATTTGTAATAAGCTGCTCATTGAGTCTTCCTGATGAGACATGCAATTCACATGTTTGCACAGTGTTTACATGTATTATGTGTCTTACTATTTATGCCTTATTTTTCTGTTTGCATTTTTGCCTTTATCTTGATGACCTCATCAGTGTTGCAAGGGAGTTGTACAGTGCGTCAGTTGGCAAGTTTGTTTTTATCGGAACATTTGAATATTCTCTGCTCCTTTCGGCTATGACCATGGTACCATGCTAAAGACTAACTGTCTCCTTGTCTGTCAATGGTCAGCAAAAGTTGCTGTTATGTGATCTTGAACACAGAATCAAAAGGCAATAAATTGTTCAGAGTAATCTCTCAAATCCATTGCCTGCTTCATGTCTCAAGAACCTGACAGCCTTACCTGAACAAGATTCACTGATTAAATTTGTGTTTTTGCAGAGCAAAACACCTCAACAAACTGTTTCAGGCAGTTTCAGTGCCAAAATTTAAGATATTTGCATTGCTTCACAGTAATTTGGATGTGAGTTGCTTTTTAATAACATTTTGAGTCAGTTCTGCTTTCTTTGTTTGATTTGGTTTTCATATGATGTGCTGCAACAACCTGCATGTGTGAATAATGTTCTAGAGCAGGGGTCGGCAACCTTCCCTAGTCACAGGCCAAAAACTGCAAAGTATGGCGGGCCGTACTAATTTTCCACCAACAACTCCCTTCCCTTTGTTGTTTATGATGTTGTTAAAAATAGGGAATTTATGGTATTTTAATCAGATTAACTCCTGGTTTTCAGAGTTCATAATGAAAGCCCAAAATATGACATACACTAGATTTATAGCACAGTGCGGTTTCACATAAGTAGTTGCTCATACATATACAGTACAAGCAGTCGCAAGGAGGGCAGATTCATGAAATATAATGCCACTAAGTGGGCGACACAGTTAGTTACTACAAGTTGTAAGGGGCTGCGGCCGAAAGATTTCGCTCAGCAGGTCTGATCCAACCCGCGGGCCATAGGTTGCCGACCACTGGTCTAGAGCTAGGCCGATGCATAGGCATGCCGATATGATGACAATGATGCTGGTGTATCATAACGACAAATTTTCGATAATATATATCGGCAATATTTGCTCGTAAAAGCCGGTAGCTGGCACCTTGTTATTGTTCTGCATGGAATGTTCGGAAACCCAAGTTGCCACTTCGTCTCTGACTTATTAATGCAAATTCTCTGTTAACCATGCGCAGCCCTCAGACTACATCAAGTAGTGCGCAACAGTGTTGCCAACTCTTCTTACAACGGTATACCAAATCTAGTCTAAAAATATACCAAGTCTCTCTGTAACAAAAGACTTAAAATTTAATGCTGTTTTTCCATGCTTTTACATGATCAACAGTTGCTCTTGTGCAGTGACATCATTTAGAACAGGTTTCTCAACCGGGGCCCTTGGTCCCCCTTAGGGTCCACAGAGCGGTTCTCCATGGGCCACAAGCAGAGGCGTTTATTAAATAGCTCTGCCGTGATATTGCAAAACCCACAACAAATATAGATATTTCTATTGATGAGCAAGGGGGCCACAAGTGTTGAGAGTCCTCAGAAGGGGGCCACAGACCATGAAGGTTTGAGAACCACTGATTTAGAAGCTGTAACCTCAATTTCTACTTTCTTGACTTCAGCAGTGACAGGTTTATCAACCACTGGACTCTTCAATCTTGCAACACCTGCATTTGCATTTTCATTTCTTTTGTGGTTCATCGCATAAGTGCCAGGTGGCTGTAAAGAGCTGAAACTCACTCAGCGCATGCTTCTACTACGGTCTTGTCAACAGTATACAAAAGGAGAAGTTCTTCACGTCCATAATTTTTTTTTATGAGTAATTCAGTTCAGGCGTATATGACATCTTCGCTATATTTGGTCTACTTACTTTTCATCAAAAATCGTATGATATTAGAGTAGCATTGTTAGTGCTCAAACTGCTCAGTGAGACATATTTTCAGTGTAGTTTTTGTGATAAACTGCAGTTAAATGAAAGTATACTTTTTATTTTTGAAAACCGGGTCCAGCACACCCAACGTTAGTATTAACGTGACAGAAATCGAGCGATAGTAATCCAGGGTTAACCGCAGGCCCGTAACCAGCTTGGGACACCAGAAGGGGCAAAGACTTTTCTGAGAGAGGCCCAAATTTTTTCTACTATGTCCAATATTTTTAAACTAGGTCCAACACATCTTTCCAGGAGGTGCAAAATTTTTTCTAGGGGGGCTTCAGGCCTGGTTAACCCAAATGCATGCTTACTCCATAAGCAAAAACACCTATGTTTTGTTTGTTTACGCCAGCTATGTCTAACCTGCGGCCCAGTTTAGTTTTTCGCTGTAGTAAAAGTATCCCATATACTGACAACCTGTCTTTANTTTGACATTTTTAAATTTGACATTTTAATGCAGGTGGTCCTCAGTCCTGCTTTATCACGTCTGTTACCATTGCAGTTAGGATTCGAATNCTTTGAGTACATTAGCTGAAAAGCTAAATTTAGTTTGCTAAGATCAAAGTATGCCATTCAATGTGCAGCCCTCAATAATATGTCATTCAATGTGCGGCCCTGGCCAAGACATTGACATAATTTTTGGCTCAGTAACCCATTTGGGTTGGACATAGCTGGTTTACGCTTTGCAAATTACCAAAGATTTTGGTTTACAGCCTCAACTAAGCCCTTCAACAAAAATATACCAAATACATACCAAAATTTTTGTATGTACCAAATCAAAAATTTATACCAAGCACTTTGAAAATGTACCAAAATTTTGAAATATAAGCGCTAGTTGGCAACACTGGTGTGCAATAATTGTAGGTAATGAGACCGCTACGCAAACGTCCCGATAAACTGCACTATGACGTATTGTTCGTTTGCAGTTTTTTGCACGGTAAGCAGATGACTGCCTGCTAACAAAGCAGGTGATGTGCTGTGGTGGTTGTGATTGACTGTTTTACTTGGTTTTAGTAAGGCCACCTAGCAAGACAAGGCCTTCAGCGTGCGTTAAAAAACGTGCCTACGTCACAGCGAGCTGTGACCCGGTTTGCGCAGATTTCGATGTCGTCCGGTTCTTCATTGCAGTGAGGTGATGGTTTCTGTTAGCAATGCTTCGCATTGTTGTTTACCTTCTCGTGAGATGTGTATCTGAGCATAGGCACATAGGCCCACACAAGGGTGTACATACACGCAAAACATGTTTGCCTGTTTGAGGTTTGTGGATTTGCTTACTTACACGCTTGATTTAGACTAAGACTATTGAATTCAACAGCAACAACGGATCGAAACATGCTGTAACAGTACATGAAAACATCTTTGTGAGTTGGTTTAAGCATTGTGGCCACTACTCTGCGATACTGCCAAGGCAGTGTTATAAAATTTTTTTTGGAAAGTGTTACTAAAAATAATACCTGAAGAATACTGTTCTCTTTTTCTGATTCAGGTACCTAATTTAACTCATATGGTGCTGCAACTCTGTTTTATGTTCAACCCGTTAGACTACATTTGCTTTCAGTCGAACCGATTGGTTGAAGTGATCATGTGATGTGTACATTATGCAAAGAGACAAGGGTTTAGGTGTTGCAGTTAGGGTTTAGTGTACAAGTCACACATCCCAAACAAGAAGCTACTGATCAGTTTCCCAGTACTGAAACCATGGCAAAAGCCTACTTGTCCATGAGAGTGAACTGCTACAGACATCACAGTCAACTGAGCAAGTCATGCAGTCCAAACGTGTCATATGACCAGTTCAACCACTCATGTTTAGCTGAAGGCAAAATATCTCCAGGAGTGTTTATTTTGCCTCATAAGGCAATTAAAAATTGGAGACAGTTATCGGCAACGAAGAATTGAAAACATCAGTATCGGCCGAAGAAAACCTTATGGTCGAGCTCTATATGGTATTACATGTTACATATCATTTTCAATTGTCTTTTCAGGTTCTCCAATGTCGCAGACTTCTATGCCTGTCTACTCATGTGCTTGCAGCTCCAAACCTAGATGATAAAACACACATCGATGTTGTTATGCAAGTTTCTTATTACAAGAAAACATTTGCTGGATTATGCCAAAAACTAGGCCTTAGGGTAAGTTGTTGTTTGGCAAACATTAGGTAATTAACTAGTATAATTCTGTAGTAAATTAAAGCCTAGTTGTCCTGTATTGAATGTTGCTACAAAATTAAAAAAAAAAAAATTTAATTTTGCAATCAGACGCGAAGTCCATAGTACAAGCACACACTGTCTGCACAATGCAGGTTGATAAAAACAACGTTTTACAACGGCAATGGAGGCACAACCACAGGGTTACAGACACATTCTTAACACTATTGTTTGCAAACCCGTAACACTTGGTACAACACTACTTCCAGAGTAGTACGCTAAGTCTTAAACTGGTCAAGGCCAGGTAAAGTAGGCATGTGTTATGGCATGACGTGCTCTCAAACGAACAAACACTGTATTGTCCGAGCACTCAGTCACAAAGTAAAATGCGATTGTAGTGCTCAAAGAATAAGGACAAATATAAACAGTCTGACTGCATCAAAGCACACAACCATACGTTGTTAGACTTTCTGCATCCGTCAAGAAACAGGTACACATTTTTTCGCAATAACGCCTCAAAGGTAGGATGTTGCATTGTACTTGATGACTACTAACACTCGCTCGCCACAGCAGATTGTATAGAGCCCTGCACCCAAAGTATAGGCTACACGCAATCTCTGCATGCATGATATCCTGAAATTACATCATAATTGTGATGGATACATGGGCGTACAAAAGGAACGAAAAAGTACATTTTTGACTGCATTTGAACATCGGGAAAAAGAGGCTCGCAGCTTGTTTGCTGTACAATATTNGTATCGCCGTTGTCTCTNAATGGCTTTGTCATCTGAGAGCTCAGTATCCAGCATAACTCCCAGATATTTGTAGTGGTTAACANATTTTACGTTTTGACCACCCATTGTCAGTAATGGGGTGACTGTGCTTTTTGCACTCTTAACTGTAAACGTCATACGAACAGTTTTGCTGTAACTGAAATAATTCCATGCGATTCCACATAGCCTGACACACATCAAGTATACTTTGCAACCCTCTTACACTTGGGCAAAACACACAAGTATCATCAGCAAATATTCAAACGATTTAATAAGACTTCAACAATACAACACACCCTGCTTTGATGTTGTTTAGTTCAGTGGATAAATCATCTGAATGTACAGCAAACAAGTATGGACTTGATACTCTCCCATGTCTAACCCCATTAGTCACATGAAACGGTTTAGACAAATGCTTGCCCCATTTTATTTGCATCGTTTGTTCCTTGTACCAATATTTTAGCAACCGCACAAAACACATTGGCACCTTTCTTTGAATTAATTTCTAATGTAATTTCATGTGTAGGGGAAGGTGAGGTACAGTGGATGCTTTTTTGCATTTTCAACCACTGCTACTTTAATTCAAATCCAAACAAGATCAAAATTTATCACACAATAAAGAAACTCTATATACACAATATCATGCCAAAACATGAAAATAGCGCCCTTCAGAAAAAATTTTACAACCAGTTTGAAAAGGGTACTTTTTCTGTCAAATGTGCCCCAAATTTGTTTGATTACCAAACATTAAATGAAACCAATGCAGTATGCTGAAATTCATGCTTTACCATACAAATACATTGTACCTCTAAGCACACAATAAACCTAAAAATGCTCATAGATCAGAATTATTCTGTATTGCATTTCAATATAACCCCACAAGCTTTACCTTGCTTAGACTGACCTAGTGGCAATATGTTGAGCGTGCCCCACATTTTTTGACAGATGTGTCCTGCATAACTAAAAATAAAATGAAGCGCCAACTCAGCTTGAAAAGAATTTGAAATATGGCATTATCAAATAATGTTCCACTGCCCTGACTACAACGTCACAAAAACTCAGAACAGAAGATGTTGGTTAACGTGGGCAAGACCCAAATCTTAATGTGATTTTATAAATTACTTTTGGGTAGCAAAACACAACTTGCTCTGTAACTCGCAACAGCGGCGGCCTCTCAAGGAAAAATTCACTTTAGTACCACGGCTGGTGTGAGACTAAATCACCATGGAAACTTTAAGGTTCAACGTTTTCATCTTTTTGAGTAAATAAAAAAGACGACTGTGCCCCACCTTCTAATCCAAGAGAGGCTGTCAATTTATACTAAACATTACAAGTGATGGCTTTAACAAAGCTGACCATGTGGATACAGTCGTTCATCTTTTCTGACAATTGATTTGGTAAAACTTTGATCACTAAGGCTTCCCGATATAAGCCGCACTACGTAATGTGAATGGATGGATTCTGACATTTCACTAACGCAGCAAAGCCTCTGGTTTCGCCCACAATTCATGCTTAACACCAGGCCTACCATGTAGTTGTGAAAACGTCACTTATAATGTAACAAAAACAACATAAACACACAGTGGAAGTGTACCTAGGGCAGTGGTTCTTTAACTTTACAAACACACCGAACCCTTAACGTGGTTTTCCAAGCTTTTGTCGAACCCCATATTTGCCCAATATAACAGAAAGTAAAAATGGCTTACATGTTTCAGATGACCTTCGTCGAAGCCAGTCTAAGAACCACTGACCAAGGACTTGAGTTAGCGAACTCCATACTCATATTTTTTGATAAAATTATTCCCCAAGCATCGTCTCGCGGCACATCGATGTGCCGTGGCACGTCGGTTGCGGAGCACTGTAACTAGCTAACATTGATTCGCTGAGCAGTATACGCGTAGTAAGTTGATGTGCAAAATGAAGATCCCCATTTTAAATTTACGTGCTTTGAGGGGCACTCCAGCAAACCAAACTAAGCATTTTACTCACTAATCTGTAATCATTATAATAAAAATGAAATCATAAACAAAAGCTTAGAAATCTTTGAAAGCGTCTAAACTAAAAATGGGGGTCCTCATTTTGCACACCCTGCACACTCACTGAGACCACTGCGGAGTGTAGACATCAGTGATAATGCTCAGTTGATGTTTTTTTTACACGAAGTAACAGAGGACTTTGAAATTTATGAGGAATGCTGTACGTGGTTAGCATGAAGTCAACGACAACTTGTGTGAATATTACCCAGGAAATTTTGAAGATAGTTGAAAATTTTGATTAGATCCCAAGGAAATATCTGGACTGACGATGGATGGGGCACTCACAATTGCAGAGAAACACAATGGATTTATCAAGAGGTTTCTTCAGTTTGACCCCACCAATAATTAAATCAAACCCAGCCAATAAGCTTCATTGGCGCGTGCTCAATCCATTGTACCAAATAACTGATTGTAGCTGGTATGATACAGCAAATTGTAAATGCTGAATCAGTGCTCAAATGTATTCAGTAAGTTATCAAAATGAGTGCATGCATGGCGTTAATAATACCATTGTTTTACTTCATTTTTGCAGCCACTTCGAGCTGGAATTGCTCACCAAGCAATAATTGAATATTGTTTTGCTTACACCATGAAATTTCGCTTAAATCCATTGTGGATTCAAGCTGGACAGAATATGATTAACAACCCAAATTTTCTTACTTGTCATGGCAAAATGAGGGCTGCAAGTGAGTAAAGGAAGGTCAAATGTATGTAGCATTTATTTCTAAATTGTATAAACTGGCAATCATGACAAGAACCTGGTCCAATCACTTTTCAAAGTATTTNCAATACCGTATGAAGTCAGCAGCAGTTAAANCAGCAAAATATGTTGAGTAACTGTAGTGCCGCTGTTATTCTCNAATATCCCTGTAGCAATTAAAAAATTGGTGGAGTATATTTATTATTGTCACTCCAAAAATTAATATTTGCATATTNAATATTTACCTTTATGGCTTGCCACCTTCCTGCAATGAAAAATATATCAGGTTTTTGTTCATATTCGTGGTTCGTCATGTGCATGTGTTCTGTCAATAGCGATGTCGAACCACCCTTTCCAACACGTTATTATGAGAAGAGAACGCCACAAAAGTGTTTTGCTATTGGGACACTTGGGTAGTTCTCCTTCGAAATTCTAGTAAACCACCAAACCTACCCAGTTATTGGAAATAACTTGTGAATACACATTATAGCTTGCATTAAACTTCAGTGCTGTTTTCTTGTGGATGAATCTTTGTTAAATCTTCACCCTCCGACCGTTGTAATGCTGTATTGCTGTATTTCATCATACTGTGTTTTGTAGCGCCATGATGTTATTATCAAAGATCTTCTGTTACCGACATTATACCTGAAATTTTATTATCGCTTGCTGACTTGCNAACAGCTATTTGCCGACTTATATGAACGTGCTTTTATCCACGCGGTGTNTTTGTCTTGACATGTTTTGTGTAATGTAAAAAAGAAAATAGTTATTTTCCTTTTCAAGTGTGTCAAACATGAAACCTATGACCAGGTCCGGATTAAGGGGGGGGGGCAATTGCCGCGGGCCCCCGCTGCAAGGAGGCCCCCCGTGATGAAATTTATTTGTTTTAAATAAATTACTTGTTTGAAAAATTTTTGTGATTCTGAAGCCATACAAGAATACAACTCTATATTATATTCCTATGTTGCATTAAAGTATCAGGGGTACCCAACAGCAACTTATTTCTCTAAAAGTTTGTCTGTCTGCTAGTTTTAGTAAACGCTACTGGACATGGGTGGTGGAACCTTTTTCAAAGTGGGGGGGCACTAGTGCACATCAAAAAAATTGTAAAAAATTTTTTGTGGTTTGAATTAGCAACTGTGACGTCACAAGCATTGAAGTATGACGTCATTACATATGCACACCATTTGAAGGTCTAAATTACACAAATTTAGACAAAATTACACAACTGTGAAAACGTATCAGTGAACCACATGAAACTAAAATAGGCTGTTACAGAGGCCACCCAGGTAATCAGTGTCACTCGGTCTCATCATACGATTTATTCTGATTGAATAAAACCGTTCGATGCTTCCGTCACTGAAATTTACATTTGCTCTCATTCTGGCTGGCATTATCGTTGCTCTGTGAGGTTATGTTATGTAACAATCAATGAGAAATTCTCACAATAACTTCTCCATTGTTGAGTAACGTACGTCACAGAGCAGTAATAAAGCCAATAAGCCCTCCGCTTACTAGGCTCATTTATATTAGCCCGTGTTGTTGGACAATGTATTGTTCATTTGAAATTATTCTCAAAATGGGAACTGTCCATTGAATTGAACTTTAAATCCAATGTTCTATACAAGTCCACTGCTTCAAAACACATTCAATCCGATATGAACTATGTTTTAAAAAATACTTAACTGCATAGGACAGCTCGAACTCTGCTGGATAAGCCTGAGTAAAGCGCAAGCCAGGGTCTACGAGAAGGGGTACGAGAGGTACACTGCACCCGGGCCCAAGGAATACTGGGGCCTGGGAGGATGAAAGTGTGCATGCTAAGTTTTTCTGTAATCAAGCCCAAAATTACTTGTGTATAAGCTAGTTGCCAGTGTCACAATTAATACATTTCTAAATCTTGGTATGGTAGATGTTTTATCTACAATCTGATTACTATGGAAACAAGCTATACACGTTTCAACGAGAAACTCAGAAGCTAGGGAGCCCGGTATTTGTCTTCGTACCCCTGGGTAAAATTATGCAAGCAACCTGAATTGAACTGAGGAAAAAAATATGCAAGCAACGTGAATTAAACTGCGGAAACGCTGCTCTCAATCACAATTTTAATCGGGAAAACTTTTTTATCGTTTAAATCAAACTCTTAATTCCTGTACTCTATCTCGACTCCTCCATTTAATCTAACACTATTTAAATCTTTAACAAACATTAATAACTTTGAAATAAACTTTCTGCATTCTCTCTATGGGGAATCAGGTTGCGCTTAGCACCTCGTGTATAAATTCGATAAAGAAATTGTGAGGTGCAACAATTCTCCAACAAAGATCCTTCATTTGTTTGAATTCCCACACATGTTAACTAGCTGCTGAAACATCAAAACCCAAACTGCAAATGACGGATAAACCGAACAAAACGCTTCTCAGGGATAGAAAGTGGTGACAAATTGACGAATTAGACGACAGAAATGTACACAAAAGATGGGAATTCTGCCGGGACCAACGAAAAAGTAACGAATTGACGAAATAAATGATGACGAATTAGACAAATTCAACTATATTTCATTTTGCGTATAAGATTCACTAAAATTTCACTATTTAGAATGGTGTTAAAACGCTTGAAATTACCCCAATTTTTTAATGGTGTGGCACGAAC
>JGI24159J19872_10011586_pt1 | contig 11550 bp, 5 predicted proteins | sample Ectturendosymbi4_FD_19872 | JGI IMG/M metagenome (IMG submission 19872) | reverse complement strand
GCCTTGCGCAACTCATTGTAAACCAGAGACAAAGAAAACGGGAGATAGCGGCAACGCTTGTTTTTGTTTGTATAGGTCACTGAAACTTTTAACAGATCACCGCAGTCACTTCGTAGCGGCTTAACTCAAAACAGATTACATCCTGTTGTGTAAGTTAAGATGTAATTAGGTAGAATTTCTAGCAAATTACAATTGCACAAAATCAAAAACTCTCAATCATAGTTACAATTACACAAAATTGTATAATTAATTGCATTCAGCTCACTCATAAAAAACACTAGATGAAATGCAAAACACTAGAAGTGGAAAAACACTAGGAGTGGCACCACTGGTTTCAGATGATGTAATGACATGCCTTTGGCGGGTGTTGCTAAGGATCGAACGACAGAAGTAAAAAGATTAAGCCAGGCTTGACTATTTACCGTGATTTCATGCAGGTTTTTAAAAATCAGATTGTGGGTGAATGGAATATATAAACTTCGAACTATCAGACCAGCAATATTTGCTAGTCTGCCGTCGAATGTCATTTCTGTTCTTTGTTCAAAGGGCTTTTTACTGCGGAGGGGAAATGGTTTTGGCTGTAGTGGAAAGCGTAGGGCAGGTATGTCCAACCCGCAAGGTTTTGTGCGGCCCAGTTTAGATTTACGCTGTAGTAAGTGTCGTACATACTGACAACCTGTCGTTATTTTGATTTGACATTTTTGATGCAGGTCGTCGTCAGTGCCACTATATCACGTCTGTTACCATTGCAGTTGGGATTCGAACGCTTTCAGTATATTAGCTTAGGCTAAATTTAGTTAGCTAAGATCAAAGTAAGCCATTCAATGTGTGGCCCTCATTTAATATGTCATTCGATGTGCGGCCCTGGTTAAGATAGTGACATAATTTTTGAATTCTAGACGTTTAATTGATTTTCTGAGCTAAATTTCAAAACCGTCTTATTTCAACTTGCTTCATTTTGCTGACTTTTTAATGCATCACAAGTAGGGCTGGGTTCAAGTAAGTAATTACCGGTACTTGATTACTTACTTGAAAACCTTTACTTATTACTTGATTAAGTAATTTTGCTATTACTTGTTATTTCAGAGTACAGTAATTTATTTTTAGAAAAGTTCAGAATGTATAAACCATGTCGTTGCTGTAAACGCAATATTATACATGACACGCATCATCAGACATAAAATAAGCCATTGAGGCGAATAGATACCTTGCTTGTGCAGAGCGCTTTTGAGTTACAATTGTTGATTGCTATCATGATTACGATTGGGAGTTAGAAGCTCATTCCATTAAACTGAATCGCGGCCAAGTGCAAATTTTGTCTGAACCACCCAATTTGTGATTAAAATTTGCAATGATTTTGATGTACTTGAATGGTTTTAAGTCTAAATGTCAATTTTCCTAAATTACTTGAATTACTTAAGTTTCTTGAGTTATCTGTTAAAAATTACTTATTACTTACAGAGCCGGATTAAAGGGTAGGGGGGCCAGGTCAATTTTCACTGGAGGGCCCCTTTGACGCATTTCATGACGTCATCGTTTGTCAAATTTATGTTTTCGCTGATTCGCAACGTTCTCGTTTGCTTTTTCCAGTAGTCGGTTGTGTGCCTGCCGTGTTAACTCGATTTTTAGCCGCCTTTGATTGTAAGCCACACGAAGTGGTGTTAATGTAAGCTGCCCTTGATTGCAAACGGCACTTGAACATAAGTTACCCAAGCCTCTGAGATGCATTCTCGACGTTTGCATACTCGTGCTTTTCCCGTATTAATAATACTTGCACCACCACAGCTGCCTTCTGTTTATCACAATCCCTCCTGTGACGGATGTGCACGTGATGCTGAAGAAAATCGAATGCGAAAGAAGAATTTGGTCGGCAAAACTTAACCAAGGAAAGACTGAGCGTCATCTATACCTTCCGATAAAGCAAAAAAATAAATAATGTAAGCCGCCCTTGATTGCAAGCGGCATGAAACGATGAAAAACCTTTATAAGCCGCGGCTTCCAATCGAATAAATACGGTACGCAACTGCACATATGGTTAGCTGCGAGAAGAGAGTTTATGATATAAACACTGGAGTGTATTCTTACTAAGAAAAAATGTTTCCACAGACTAGAGAATGACTCGGCAAGAATCAACATTCACCCGAACAATACGCAGAAACCAGAGATTACAAACAAAAACACCGGAAAAATAACATGTCAGTATGGCAAGCCAGTCTTGAGTGTGAAACGCGCTTCGAAATTTATGTCGTGAGTTTCACCTACATTTTCAGGTGCTCTGGTTAACGCCACTGTTTCAAGGTTGCTGCTTAAAGGCTTTGCTGAAAAACAAACGTTTCCGTCGCGGCGTTTCAGCTATCCCTGCCAAATTCTTGCGCATTTTTCCTTAGAAACTTTGCCATTTTTAGCTCCTGATCACATTACAGATTTCGGCATCGCGCTAGCTGAACACTGCAATCTCGCTTTCTGCTCTTTCTTTCTACAAATCGACTGATCAAAAAGCTTTTCTGACGGACCACGCAATAACATGTTGTGTAAATGGCTTGACTAGCTTCATATGTCTGTGGTGTAACGCAAGAATAGTAGCCATCGGAAGAAAAGTGAGTTTTCATCATACGTTACCCTTTACGACNAAACAAAGGTCGCAGTTCGGTTGCGGCTACCCTACCTCTNGACCAGTGTTTCTCAAACTNTTTGATTCCANCGCTCCCTCTTCATTCTCGACATGTCGTTTCGCNCCCCAAGCCTGATAAAGCAAACACAAGACAGTAAAATTAAAGAATTTTATTTNAAGAAAATNTTAAATAGCTGAACCAAGCCATTAAATAGCTTGAAAGAGCGTTTGTATTACGACGCTAATATTAGGTTCAGAATTCTTGTGAAAATAATCCACACTGTAGCCAGGCACATAGACGATCCAGAGCAGTGATTCTCAACCGGGTAGGAATTCCTCCCCAGGGAGGAATTTCATGAGTTCAGGGGAGGAATTTCCACTTTATAGTTAAACGTTACCTATGTATTGTAAGCGTTGTACTTCTTTTTTAAGTTGATATAGGTTCTTTTGATTAGCTCTTTCAATCACGAAATTAAGAGTGGCACTATCTATTGGATCATTATATCACTAATGATACCTGCTTAGTCAGATGTTTAAAAGTGCATTCCAAGTTTTCTGAGTGATTCTGTGACTTGTTACCAGTACAACTTGCTGCTTGTTTGAAGCAACCAAGCAGAGCTAATTATCATATAATAAAAGGCGTATTGAAAGGACGCGACAACGCCACTAGGATTATGGTTCAACCATCAACGTACGATCTGAGTAATCGCAAAAATGATGTTTCAACCCTTCGACGTTTCAACCCGCGTGACATGGGAATGAAGCACACTCATCACTGAGCAGGGCCGTCGCCAACGGGGGGGCCAGTGGTGCCCGCCCCCCCCATTTGAAATCGGTGCCTCCCCATTTCACGTTTGGCCCTCCGGTTGCTGCATACATCCAATACTGCATTTTAAAAATGTGCCCCCCCCCTTCTGGTTTTTGGCCACCCCTGCTGCTAAATCCTGGCGACGGGCCTGTCACTGAGTCAGAGCAATTTGCAACTGAAAATCAAGCTGCACTAATCTCTCATTGAATACGAGCAGTGGAGCATAGAAAGTGTGCGGCTGGAGTGTCTAACGCACACCCCGATTTGCAANATCCAATCTTGCTGAACTGCACATGAATTGAGAATGCGCATAAAGTACGCAAGAAAACTTTNGATTTTTTGTTATGTATAGAAGTCCAGAGCAAATTTTTAGTTTTCCTTTTTCCCTGCTGAGATGTTATCAAATGCCTGATTGCTTCTATGTTAACAACTGCTGTTTTTGAGCTCGTGCAACAGTTTTATCATGCTACAGAAATTGCTAATGTAGCCAATGCGGTCAGCACTTGCACTGCTCAGTCATAGCAAACAAAGCAAAGACATTTGTTTCGGATAAAGTGAACTATCGCGGAACACAATCTTAAACATGCGTAGTGGACGAAAGGTCTGCAAAAAGTGGTGAGATGTTTCTGGATGCAGACGACAACCCAGATTCCCACCAAAACCTAATTATTACGTTTTGCCCATTTGCAATGTTGCTTGAAATTTGCATGCAAATTCATTCCATGGTACTGCATTGCATTAAGTCGACAAACTAACAAGTTAAAAGTATGTGCAAACAACTAATCTCCTTTGCGCAGGTAAAAAAGTTTTTGTAAAATGTCAAACTCAAGAGGGGTTTTAACCCCAAGCCCCCCCTCCGTCCGCCCTTGTTTGTCTCAGACCAGATGGTCCATAGAACACACACACGCAAAGGAATATTATTTAGTCTTCTGAAGCAAATATTCTTTAGTTTTCAATGCAAGTTATAGCTGAAAAAGCAATTAAGGCAAAGTTACACAATGAACTGGCCAGAAAATGCGTTGCAATGCAAACAAAGACATTGCCCAACTCATTGCAAACCAGATGCAAAGACAACAGGAGATAGTGGCAACCCTTATTTTTGTTTGTACAGGTCACTGAAACTTTAACAGATGACCGAAGTGACTTCTTAGTAGTTTAACTCAGTACTGATTATATACTATTGTGTAATTTAAGATCTAATTGCGTTGAGTTTTTAGCATTACAATTGCAAAAAATCAAAAAGGCTCAATTACACTTAAAATTACACAAAATTGTGTAATTAATTACATTCCGCTCACTCATAAAAAAAATACTAGACAGCAATGAAAAACCATTAGAACACTGGATGAAATGAAAAAAACACTAGACCTTGTAGAAAAACAATAGGAGTGGCACCACTGGTGTGACTCTTCTAGCTGACTAGCAAGTAGCAATATCTCAAACTGATAGCGATTTGTCGCCACATGTTCAATGTTTGTTTCATTTATCAACGTCTAGTATTTACACGATATCGTAAAGTTAGTTGCCAAGGAGTCTACGCGATTTGATGTCGGTCATTTTATGGAAAACGTGCATTCTTTATCGAACTGTATTTGCAAACTAATTTTGCGGCTCGCTGGTGTTTTTGGTTTTCTTACAAGGCTCTTCTGTTGAAAAAGTTTGCCCACCCGTGGTCTATACAAACAATGCGATTTTGTCAAAACCTTTTTCCAAAGAGAATGCAATGTATGTAATTTAGCAACGACTGGACTATTTGTTGCAAACGAATAAGATTCACTGAAACTAAAAGTTTTGTTATGCGGTTTTCACGACATTAACACAAAGCCAAAAGGTGTATCACTGAGTGATCTAGTTGAAAGACCTTCAGATTGTCGAGTCAGCTGGACCAAAGATCAAACAAAGCAACAAATTTAGATGAAAAGCGGTAGGCTTCAAATTTACAGCTTTGTTAGGCCTTCTCGGGCTGATTCCAGTCACGTAGAAATCAACTGGGGTGTCCGCGGGACATATTTCTATTTCCAAATTACAAAAACTAGTTGTATTCACAAAGTACGTTTTCTAGGAACCTTTCTTGCCGTCATACATGTTGTCAATAGGCAGGAAATTACCCTGGAAGCACAGGAAAGTCGTGCCGCTTTTGATTGTTTGCCTCCTCTCAGTTGGACGAATATGTAAACTCGTTTGGTTATCACCGGAAGTACTACTGTTTTCCCAGCCAACTAGCCAACTATAGTTCGTGATTGCCGGCCAGTGAAAATTTCTTTTTTTAGGCTAGGACGTATGGACTCCGGATTTCAGCCCGACGTGTTCGTGAAAGCTGACGGTTGCCGTCGTTCTTAACGGTCTGTTCAGCCTTTAGCTGATTTGTTTCGGAGGCGCTGGATAAAAGAATATCTGCCTATTTTGCAACAGCGTCAGAAGTGGTTGCTGTGTGAACGCAACCTCAGTGTTGGAGACATTCTTTTCATGATGGCTGAAAATATCAAGCGTAGTATTTGGCCCACGGCGATGGTGACCGAGGGCTTTCCAGACGCAGACAACATTGTGCGACACGTGCGCGTGCGAACTCCCAGTTCTACGTTTCTACGCGGTGTGAAGAAGTTCTGTTTGTCAGAAGCGTCGAATTGAACACATGTTGTTTCCGGTGAAAGGTCGAGTAAATGTTTGTGTATTATTCGTCAATGTCGGGCTTTTTTCATGAATAGTGTTTTCGTTGGTTGATGCAGCAGTGCCGCCGTTATGCGTGTTGTATACGTATTTCCGTATCACCTTCTCGATCACTCATGTTATGTAACCTCAATTTAGTTGTTAAAAAATAAAGTCATTACTTGATATATTTTTGGGCCGATATGTTACAGTCATTATTCTTTCGCTGCCTTACGGCCGGTGAAATTCCCAAATCAGCGTATTTTCTTTTTGTTGGTCGTTCCAATTAGTGTCTTACGTCACAGTTCCCTTTTTTCTTTTCTGAGGACAAGAGAGGAAACGGGACAAGAGGAAACAATTTTTTTTGTGATGTATGTGTGCTGTGACAGAGGTCATAGTTCGTTTTGCTTTTGCTTTTCGGAGTTATCAGGCAAAGGGCCGATAACTGAAACGCTGTTTTTGTTGGTCCTGTGACCCTTTGTTTATGTGCGCATGCGCAATCCGAGCAAATGCAAGTGTCAGTGGTTTAGTTGCAATTTGTTTATTGTTTGTGACTGCACATCAGACAGGTCACAAGACCCAACTCATTGAGAATTTGCATCAAACTCTGCAGTTGTTGAGTCTGGAAGCATTAGTTACTGTCTTTGTACTCTACTTGTGAGCTGTACAAAAATGTAATCTCTCTTTGTGAAAAGATACGTGTATACATTGTTGGTAAGAAAGATAGGTAGCCCATAATGTCCACCAGTTGCTGTCTAAGACCAGGTTTTTCGTACTTACGCAATTCTGTATGCCTAATGGTGGTCAAGTGGCGATTAATCCCCAAGGGGATTAATTAATCATCTATTTTGGACAAATTAACCGTAACTTGTTGAGAAAATTCGAAGTGTGCAAATTACCGTAACTGACTGTTTTACCCATCCACTGAAAAACGTTCTTTGCACCTAAAATGTTTTTGCACTCAGTTGATAGTGTAATAGGCAACGTCGCAACCAGCTTATATTTTCGATGGGGAGCGAAATGATTGTAACTTGATGTCATTCCTAACAACTAAACATGTTTTGGAAAATCTCGGGGGGGAGCAATCGCCCGGTTGTCACCTCCCAAGTGGCGACCATGTTACGAGGTGCGCACAGCATGTTGTTGTGTGAACATCATTTTTGAATCCAGTTTTTCACATTTTGTCAAATAAATTCGCAATTTTATCACTGCTTGTATGAACAAAAAATTTAAAAGCAGTCCCATGAAATTTATTATTGACACTCAGTCCAAAATAGCAAGACAATCATCAATCAGGTACACAATTTGTACAAGAAAATGTGGCAACTGTATAAAATTAGAGCGCGCACGGTCAGGAAAAATTTTTTTCAGTGCGCATATGGAATAAGCAAAGGTTGCGTGATGTATTTAGTTCAATTTTGACCTAGAAATAAGCTGATTGTAATACAGCTTGCCAACAAAAATTATTTACAGAATATAAAGGCTCCGTTTCTTGAACCACGATTGGAAACAAATACTGTTTTTCCGGTTGGCAACATCTGACCTAAAGAGAGTGTTCAGTTGCTTCACGTTCAAAAAGCAAGGCTATGTGTCGCCCTTTCAGAATTAAAAATGAAAGATCATGTTTTTCCTTATTAAAGATATGTAACAAGTCTCATTTTTCATTCTCGATTATGGTTCTTGCTTGTTCTGACTGTTCGCCACCTTTCTCATCATTTATTCTTCCTATTTTATCTTCCTTCTTTACATATGGATCTATGGATGTGGCATATTTCGTTAAATTTCTTCCATGCTGGATTTCAGTCTGCGGCAAGCCACACCATATAACTTTAATTGTGTATCATTTTAGTGGATCAATTAAAAGACACAAGAACGTGTTTTAACTGCTGGAGGCATCGAATGACTGCGGGGGGCCGAAAAGTCCTAACAAGTACTTTCTTCAATGCAGTACATTTGCTTTCGAAAGAGTTCGAACATGGAGGCGGCAAACTTGCTTCTTACCCAGGGCGCCATCTAACCTCGTTATGCCCCTGCTCAAGACGGCCATCCGTGATAGAAGATCGGATTTTGGGTTTGGTTTGTTTCATGCATGAAAATAATTATCGCGTAGGTATTTCTTGTCAAACAGATAAATCAGCCTCGCTGCGTTTTTCCACAGGTTGGGAAAGTTTTCTGAGGGAACCCACTTGTCATGAAGGTCAATCAGCTATGCTTTGTTGATTTTGCTCTTAAAGGATTCATTGCACTGCACAGTGGTGTAGACCTCCAGAAGTTTTTTTGTCAAAAATTTGGTCAAAATCTCAAAAATTTGGGCAAAAAAGCTTAGACGCTTTTTAATAATATTGATGAAAAATGTAATTCCTGTTGTCGAATGAATAAATAAAAGTTTATTCTGTTATAGAAAACACATTTAAATATATAAAATCAATAAAATGTTTTTAGTGATAGCCTGGGTAATTTAGTTTGTGAGAGTCCATGAGTAACTGACTCGCTTGAAAGGTTTGGCAAAAGAAGGCATTTTATTTATGTGCTTTTATGAATTGCACACTGAGGGAATCGACTATACTGCAGGCAAGGCCTCCTAAAGAGACCTTGTTGCAGGGCACCTACATCATATTAGCAGAGTCCATGCCAAGCAAGTATAGAAAAACGTTTGTTTTTAATTTTAACTACAGTGTCTGGTTTGGATGAGCACATTTTGCCACACTCTTTGTTGCATGCTGCATATATGTGTTGTTGAACAGATGATGTTGTGAGACTCACGGCATGGGCATATATAAATAATTTGATAGGGCCTATATGCCACGTTCATCACATTAACATCTTCAGAGAAGGAAGCAGTTTTAGGCCTATCTCAGCTAGGTGTGAGGTTCCTTGCTGTTAGCAAAAGCTGGAATGTGAATGGAAAACCTCAGAACTGTGAGGCAGATGCTCAGGAATACTGAACCAGCTGCCTTCTGACAATGTTCTTGTACAGCCTAGCGTACGTTTTTAGCTGGGTTTAAGAACTAAATTTCAAGTAGCAAATTTTCTATTTCCAAGTCTGCGGCAACTTGGTAGAGGAAATTATAATGTACAAACAGCCACAAAAAATTTTAGGGAGAAAGTTTGTCGCATAAAAATTTTTCTGGCAAATTTGGGGAAAATCGGACAAAATATCCGCTTAACCTCAAAGTTTGCCTGCTCCTGCGCTTATGGCACTACAAATGAATCATTTCCATTTGAAGCTCTGTTGCGGCGTCTTTATCTTCAACTGAAAACGAATGCGTAACGAATGTCATCTCCTTCTGCCTTTGTGAAATGCATTCCACAAACTTTTGTGTGTATTCATTGCATTTCAGTTGCTCTATCACTCGAAAATGAGAAAGATTTTTGTAGCTGAACTGCTGTTTAAAAAATTCCAATTTCGCTTACAGTAAAACGTTTCTTCGTAACTGAATAGAATGTGAATTGGTTGTCCTCTTGGTTGGAGTATCAGATGCACTATCATCAGTTGCGAATAAATTTTAGTAAAGATAGCAAAATCTGCGGTTCAATCGGGGTCGTTATATTCCTGAATGGGTTTGTTTTTTGGAGGTCATAATCTCTTGTATGCAGTGGCGTAACTAGGGGGGATACTTCTTTAGAGCCAGTTATTCTAGCCACTGCTTGGCCGCACTAGATCTCGGTGCAGGAGAGGTGACAATGGGGGACATCTGTCCCGGGAGCAGCATTTTAGGGGGGCCAAATTGAGGTCGGAATTTTACGTAATAATCACGAAATGTCAACGGATGCTAATAATTACCATTTACAGAATGTTGAATGCCATCGGTGCGATATCTGATCAAGATCAACAAGGTTCACAAAGCGAACAGCTACGAAGTTTAGAATGTTTTAAGGCGGAGCTAAAAAATTTTCCTAAGCATCAGATCTGTTGTCGTAACAACATACTGTCTCCAGCAATCAACGCACGCGTGTGGCTTGACTCGCACCTGCGTCAGAATGCTTTCAGATAGTCAAGGCTGCGAACGTTCCGACTTCGGTCTCTTTCCATAGTTGCGTCACAATTGGACGGGAATCCAGAGTTCGCATTGCATGCAGTATGCTACTGCGCATGATTTTACTGTAGAGCATCGATGAAACTATGTTGTTACGACAACAGATCTGATGCTTAGGAAAATTTTAAAGTTTTGATGGTTTAACAAAATTCATGTTGAAAGGAATTTGATGTGGTTCAGAAGGTAGATATGATGATTTGTGCTTGTGGTAGGAGAGGCAAATTTTTAGGTGTGCGAAAGATTTTGCCCGAATTTCTCCAAACCTGAACAAAAGGTTTGCGGGAAACGAAACTCTTTGTGCGAATATTTCCTCCGACACAGACCATGAACAACTTCTTTTGGGATGACCTCCAAAATAGAAGAAAACAAAAGCTCACGGAGCGTCAGTGACCTTAGATATTTCCTAGGTTGACACATTGACACATTTATATTATATAAGTTTTTTGACGACATAATCGACAAATTTCCAGTAGCAAAGGCAAAAAAACTTTTTATTCGAAGTTAGCTAATTACAAGTAAAGCATTGTATCGCAGTCTTTCCTTTATTTTCTGTTAACTTTCCAGGGTATTTATCCATTTATTAATTTTAATGTTTGAACCAGACATGCAAACTGGTTCGTAGAAAGGGAGATGCCATACAGGCAAACAGTGTGATGGCGTGATGCTTACTTCCAAGGTTTCATGGACATTGACTTCCGTTAAGTCTAGATTTCTTAGGGATATTCTTCTTGGAACTCAGCTTTCAAGCTGAGTATAACAAACGTTCCAATATATCATATCTCATGTACTGTAAAAATGCGATGAGTATGCATATACTGTGTATCGTGACAATATGAATGATTTGTTTTTAGTTTCAGAAAAAAAACTTCAATTTCTTATGTGCTCATTTTCATAGATCGCATTAGTTCGAATTAAATAACCAGGCTACTTTGCCTAATAAGCCTTAGTAAACAAGGAAGTAAACGTAGATTTTTGTGTGGCTTAAATGCTACGCTTCTTTCAGCTTGTCGTAAAAATGTCTATGGATTATTCTTTGGAAGCCTTTCAGCAGAGGGCAATGGTTGCTGAAGAAAAGCTGAAACTATTACGTAAACACTTATTAGAATTGAAGAAATCATCAGGTATGTGGTGAAGTAGTTTATTAATATAAAGTAATGTTTCGCAGCGTAGATTTTGTTGCTATAAGATAAGACTCCTCCCATGCCACATGCTAAGTGTCATTTCTTCTTGAAATACATTTCAAAGTGCTTTTAATGAAAGTCCAGAGTGCATTGTTGAAGTAATGCTTGTGTACTGGATCCTACTTAGTTGATACTAATATGTTTTTTTCCATAGCTATAAATATCTAAGCCAGGGATTTTCAACCTTTTTTTGCTCATGGCCCACTAAATTAGTAAGAAATGGCGTTGGCCCATTTTTTTGCTCATGGCCCACTAAATTAGTAAGAA
>JGI24159J19872_10011582_pt1 | contig 11552 bp, 3 predicted proteins | sample Ectturendosymbi4_FD_19872 | JGI IMG/M metagenome (IMG submission 19872) | reverse complement strand
CTGGGGTCCGCGAGGCACCTTCCAAAAATCAACACGACGCTCCTGAAAAAAAAATTTTGTGTAAAATAAAATTTTCGGGCATGCGATTCACGATATGACAGTTGCGTTGTCCAAAACGGAACCAAACAAAGCCGAACTGTTAGCACAGAAGCAAGTGCACCGGTCACATTGATATAATAAAAAAACTAACGTGCGGTTTCGTGTTTATTTGTGTTGATTTTTTAACGGCACCGTGAGCCATTTAAAAAATTGCTAGGGGACCGTTGCGTAATTTTTTTAAAAAAGTTTGAGAACCACTGGTTTAGAGACAGGCTTATGTTGCCTAATTGTTTTTTGTTGTATCCAAGTAGAAACGTGTTACCAACATGGTGTTTGGCAAAACGGCAAGATTCGTAACGATCGTAGTTTTTGCACAGTTTCTTGCTGAAGCAAAAGCTTCTGTTAACGGTGGAACAGACTGTGCCGGTGAGTGTTTGAAATAAATAAAAACATTTTAAAGATCAATCAAAGTTTGCTCGTATCATGGTGTGATATGTGAAGTGGCGCCAAGCAACTAAATTATGATAAAATCTTTTTGGATCTTTAAATTTTTGTATACAACGTGAAAGAGTTGAAAATATCAATGAAAGCATTTTTTATTTTTACTTCAAACATGCAAAATTAATGCGAATTTTCATCTTACGAACAATTAAAGCCGTGATTCACTTGGATCATCGTTCGTATATGATGTTCAATTGGCGATTTGCTGAGAGAAAAAAGATTGTACTGCGCTTGTGGATGAGGGTAGTACACCGTAAGAGAAAATCAAGTGCACGAGTATGTACAAAAATGCACAAGATTAGGAAGAAGATTTCAAAGGCATTGAACGTTCAGCCACGCTAGTAACGACGTAGATCCTAAGAACTTAGAGGTTATATCAAGGGGTGTAGTAGGGTGGGAGCGCGTGGGAACGGCGTTCCCACATCTTTTTCATGCTTTTCTTTAAAATGAGTTCGAAGCTGTCTTAGAATAGTTTTTTTGGGTGCGTTCACATACATTTTTGTTAGCACTACATCCCTGGTTATATCAACAAAATAACGTAGTATCTTTTGATAGCGACAAATTCAAGTGATTTATTCGGAGTTTCTATATCGGGCTATGTGTGGAATTGATTACGATTGCGTCGGGATTATAGATGAACTAGCGATCTTTCTAATAAAAAGTTGTTGCATGTAAAGATTGAGCCCCGAGCAGTGCATAATGGGCTTCGCATTTCTTACAGAATACGAGACCTGAACTTCAACAGTTTCATGTGGTTCAAAAAAACAAATAAATTTAACATGCAGTTTAACTCCGCTGGTGCTAGTACAAACATGTGTTGTCTATCTCACGATAATGTGTTTTAGGTTATTACGTGAGCAGATGCCATACTTAGTGTACAACCTGTTTGCAAAGCAAACAGTTTTTGCTCCTAGCTTGCAACTGCACCTACAACGCCCTTGTTCTATCGTGTTTATTCGATTGTTAGCTGCCCTTGATTGTAAGCCGCACGAAACGGTGTTAAAATATTAATGTCAGCCGCACTTGAACATAGGTCACCTAAACCTCCGAGATACTTTCGCGTTCGAGCACGTTTCGCGTTTTTGACAACCCTGGCACTGAAGTTTAAATCACTATAACTGCCTTCTGTTCATCATAAGTCCTCCTGTGACGGATGTGTACGTGATGCTGAAGAGAATAGAATGCGAAAAGAGAGTTTGGTCGACAAAAAGTAGCCAAGGAAAGACTGAGCGTCATCTATACCTTACGATTAGGTAAAGAAAAATATAAACTACCCTTGATGATAAGCAGCATGAAATGACTAAAAAACTTTATGTTCTTGTTCGTCGCCTCACAATCGAATAAATACGGTATGCATTCATGCCACGTGTACGTTTCTATTTTGCATGTGAAGGCCTACTCGTGTTCTCACATTGTTCGATAATGAAATGAAAACCTGTCAATCGGAAACCATTGGTCACGTTTAAGCGAATCAACATAAGCAATATTTTGTTACTATGAGAGTCGATCGAATCATATTGACAGCGAAATAGTTACAGCTGGTGTTGATAAAAAACGCAGGTTTCTGTCATTTAATAAACACGAAAAACACGCCGATTTTACAGCGAATGAAATCCTATTCCAACAATCTCAAAAAACGTGCTGTAAACTCTGCAACACCACTCTTAACTACGACCAAACTGACCTTTCAAGGACCAAGAAAGCATTATTTCTTTAAATGGATCGTCAGTAAGCCCGAAAATCAAACTCAGCCTATNTGAAATATCAAAGTTCTAAGTATGTTGCCATCAACGTTAGGAAATTTCGGTTTACGAAAATCGTAAATGTAAAAATCATACGAAAAGGCAAACCTACGTACAAGAGCTTTAATGAAATCGCTGCTGTTTAGTTTTTACTGCGCTGATATTGCTAATAGTCTATTTGTGGAAACGTTTAAACTACATATATTATATCTATTGCTTTGCTCGTCACGTTTTGCATAATTTGATTGATTTATTAGCAACATTAAATTTGTTCAAGTACAAGTAAATATACACTGAATAAAGAGGGGAGAGCGATTGCAAGGTCATTAAATCAAACCATTCAAAACAAATAACGCAAACATGTGAACAAAAGACAACAAAAAACAATAACGTCTGCAAGAACAGCCAAATGTCTAAAATAAAATTTGATTACTGACAGTGATGCCAATTAGCATAAATTTCAATCAAGCAGCATAGGCTAAGGGAAACGTTACTGGTACAGGTCCAGTAAATTTTCGTGAAGCATTCTGCCACATACAACGGAATCGTACTACAAAATATGGGAAGGAAATTGGTGTTAAAATGCACTTTATTTGAAACGGGCAGTCTATGATATTTGTATCAGGTTTGGTCAAAATCAAAGCCCTCGTTTAAGTGTAGGCTTTGCTTACATTGCAGTCAACGCTCATGGCTCAACACTTGCAGGTTGTCATCGGTATGTTTAACCAACGCACGCCGTTGAGATATATATGTCATTTAAGGTTTCTACGATAGGGTTACCACACCTGCAGAGGCATAATTTCTGACAGTCTCAACGGCTGCTTTTCACAACAAGCAAGTGCTATACGGCAGTTTTCAGCATGTTCTTAGAGCTACCAATCCACCGCAAAAGTTGAAGTTATCATTTTCACAGCATATGCACATTGTTTCATGTTAAGCTTAATTTACTAACTGTCAAAATTCCGGACATCAGGGCATTTGTCAATTTTTTTCCGGACACAAATTTTGACACCAAAATTTCCGGACATGTCCGAAAAATTCCGGATGTACGGCAACCCTGTTCAACGACATCTTAAGATTGCATTTCAGCTTACTTTGTGACTAGACGCGACTCGATGCCTTGTTGGTGTCCGAAGCGTATGCTGTATTTTTGTATCTAATTGACGTTTTGCATGAAAAGAGGTTTTGTGTTTGATCAGCTTGCACTCTGATTGTTGGATTGGTCGAGCAGCTGGCTCAAGTTCACAAAACAGACGTCATCACTGCTGCTGAGAACAACCTGTGCGCAAACCTCCAAGCTCCTCTAGACGAAGGCTGCACGAACCTGTTGGAAATATATGGACCCGCTCTTATCGATGCTGTTTATTACAATGAAACTCCCGATATAGTTTGCCACAGGGTAAGAATAAACGAAAATATCGTGTTTTGATGTTATAGTACCAAACCAAGTATCCACAGCAACAAAGCAGTTGGATGTTCGCTTTGGTGTTCGAAGTCAAGCAAGGACATTGAAGCGCTGAAAATCCATCGCCTTTTCTTCCACTCCAGCGAATGAGAATTTGTTTAGGTGATAAATAATGTGCTACAGAAACGCGCAGGTGCTTTCAGGCAGTGTTAAAGATATTTAAACTAACATCAATTTTACAAGTAGCAAAGACAGGGGTAAACAAGCATTTTTCTAATGGTCTCACGGCTCAGGTACTTCTTTTGAAGAAAAACTTCTTTGCGGAAAAATACGCTCATGTCATCGATTTTAAAACTGGCAGTAAAACCTAAAACTTGAAACACAATTTTAGTGGCGTCACACAAGCGATAATGCTGAAACAAGGTTGGTCAAAGGAAGCTTAAGCATAATGAGGCTCAGTTTTAAGCAACAGGTCAAGTACAATAAAAGTAAAAATGTCATAAAACTGATCCAGCACATTTAAAAAAAACAATATTTTGGGGGGGCAAACGCACCCTCAAAGTTTTGATTTCTCAAAAATTTGGGCCAAATCTCAAAACATTTTGGCAAAGAAGTTTCGATATATTAATGAAGTTATACTTCTTCGTTATTGAGGGGGTATATAAAAATTTATTAGGTCATAGAAAAAACATTACATATATATAAAATCACCAACTGTTTCTATTAACTTCGTGTTTTAGTTTGTGAGTGAGTTGCTGACTCACTTGAAAGTTTGGTCAAAAGGAGGCATTTCATTTGTTTTTTATTAATTGTACACTGAGTTAATCGAGTATGCTGCAGGGCACCTACTAAATATGGAGTCCATGCCAGACAAGTGCCAAAATGCTTTTGTTTTCAATTTTAACTACAGTGTTTGCATGAACACATTTTGCCATGCAGTTTGTTGCGTATATGTGCAGTTGAATAGACAAGGTTGTGAGATTCACGGCTCGGTCATCATATAAAATCATATAATACATGCCATATATATCACAAGTATGCCTTCTGAGAAGGTAGCAGTTGTAGGCCTACCTCAGATCGGTGTGAGGTTCCTTCAGGGATACCTAGGAGTTTCTAGATATCCCTGGGTTCCTTGCTGACAGCAACAACTGGAATGTAATTGAACGCTTAACCTCACAGAACTGTGAGGCAGATCCTCAAGAGTACTGAACCAGCTAGCTCCTGATAATTTCCTTGCACAGTCTAGCGTACTTTCTTCACTTGTGTTATTAAGAACCAAATTTCAAGTGCCAAGTTTTCTATTTTCAAGTCTATGGAACTTGGTTGGGGAAATATAGTGTACCAACAGCTACAGAAAATTTGTGGTGAGAAAGTTTGTCGCATAAAAGTTTTTCGGGAAAATTTTGGGCAAAATATCCTTTGTACCCCCCAGTAATTGTCTGCTCCTACACCTATGCTTCGAAAGACTTGAGATGTCACTTAAATTAAATGGATACATGCGTTTGGACGCTTGTACCATGTTATATTTTAGTGTATTTATTGTAAAAATTGAAGATTAAACTCGTAGAAAGCTGCAGCATTGCATGGGAATTACGCAATTTTTTGATTAAATAATACCAATAGCTTCAAACCAGCAGTGAACGTGTGAATGCGACGCAATGTGAAAAAAAAACCTATAGACTTTTTATTCAAGCGAAATGTGAAATTTTGTGTAATTTTCACCTGGCTTCTTTATTCACGCGAAATGTGAAATTTTGTATAATTTTCACCTGGCTTCTTTATTCAAGCGAAATGTGAAATTTTGTATAATTTTCACCTGGCTTCTTTATTCAAGCTAAATGTGAAATTTTGCAAATCACTCTTGTGCAGCATTGCTTAGGTTTGTTATAATTTTTGATTGACTAAAATTCCGTTTTGTTTGAAATACACGAATAAACGTGTGAAGCTTTTGAAATTATCAACAGGAAGCCCCTCAAGGCCTGTTCTGTTAATATCGGATATGTGAAAGATGTGGTTTTGGACAACAATTTAATGCAACCGTTTCTTTTCATGATATTTTTCAATATATATTTAACAGTTATCTTTCAAATCTGTAGTCCCGCCAGAAAAGAAAAAACTTATTTATGATTAAAACATACATAGTTTGTAATCGCAATTGGATAAGCGGCATAATTATGGTTATGAAAAGCGTGTACAATCTACATTTTAAAGACAAAAGTGGTTTTGCTTGCAACTATTTCATTACGCTTGCATTACGTTTTTAAACTCTCGCTCAAAAAGACGACATCGATTATTAGCAGTTAAATGTAATCAACCGTTGTATGCAGATTGGATTCTGCACACAAGAGCCAGGGACGCCATTCTGCCATCTCTTCCCTTTGCCATCCAACTTCGAAACCCGAAATTTCTTCGAAGACAAGACGAAAGCGCAGACTCGAAGCCTTTGTGACTTACCAGAGATGTCAGAAATATGCAACATTTTTAACAGGTTTGTTGTGGAAGCAACAACAAAGAAGAGCTTTTTGTGTAATGCGTGAAGTTGGTGGTAAATAACTTTAAAGCGTTTGTTTCTTTGTAACCTCTAAATCATAACCGAAGACCTGCATTACGAGCAAACAGTTTAAAGTCTGTTTGCTAACTTTGTCTTTAAACTAACAAAACTTCCAGCTCATTTCTTGTTTCTAATGTTTTTCAAAACTCTGGATTTATAAAATTTCCTTGTGTTACGATTCAGCTCTGAAAACTCGAAAAGAAGCGAACATTCAATTCAAGCCTTCGACGATCAACAAAGTAATTTTATTTGTCAGCAGACCAATGGCTAATACTTTCACATGCATTCATACAAGTACTGTAATTGTCATGTCAAGGCAGGAGTTTTATACTTGGATTTAAGCTTTTGCACACAGTTCCAATAATTACTCAATGAGATGCAACGACTAACTTCACAGTTAAACTTTGCGTAGAGAGTTAAAAAATCTGTAAAACACGAAATGTCAAGAAAAGACCAAGTGAACTGACACTTCGGGAGTTTTAATTCAGTCATGGGTTTCATAGTCATTCTTTCATCGTAATGTTCTCGGTAGTTTTGTAAAATTAGACTTCGTGAGCTAGACTAGAAGAAACGCAAGATTTGAGCGGTAGACCAAATATTCAATCGAACATTTGATACAATTAGCGGAGGTTCAATATGCTTTGCTGTTTGGATAAATCGCGTTTAATCTCAATGATACGGTTGTTTCGTTTGGGGCAGTTTTACTCGAGCTGACTTACTCGACGAATGTATTGTCAGAAAGCTTATACGTACGCAGAATTTTGTTTGGTTTCCACTTCCCTTATTCACACTTGTAGGCAACATCCTTCAACCTGATAAAGTTGTAACTCAGTTGCTTTAAACTTAATCAAGAGGTACAAAAGCGAGTGCCCCTGCATAGCTGGCTACCTTTACGTGAAAACCCGCGGTTACGAATTTCGAATCGGTTGCTTCATGCTTCAGAAAAAATCAAAAAATTTAAATGTAAACAAAGCCTTACACTTTGATCACCACAAGCAATGATACACTTAGGAATGGTTTAAGGGAGTACTTTATTTGTTTGGTTACAAGATACAGTAATTATAAAAACTTTTGCAGGGGCACACAACTACGTACAGGGCAACAGGGCACTTCAGCCATGTTTTGTTCAAAATTTGACAAAGCAAACTTTGGCAATCGTTTCAATATCTTCAAAGATCTTCCTTGATTTTCCAGCTGCCATTACGCAATTCAATATTTTTGTTTCTTCGCTCATGCTCCAGCAAGTATATTCTAATATATATTTACAATATTTCAATTGACTTTTTCATCATTATCATTTGAATTGTTGGTTGAACTGTTTTAATTAATTCATCGGAATTTGAAGTTTTGTGGATGGGCATCTGCCCTTGCAAGACAAAGATCGAGATCGGTTTGGAGTCGAACCCACACTCCGCGGGTCAAACTGGAGGGGTAAAGATTGCGACGATTCAAACAAGGACTTTTATCCGGGTAGACGACCGATCGACAATGACCGTGAAATGGATTCCAACTGCAACGGAATATACGTAAGCAGTACTCTAGGCACCTGTTGTATCCAAGTGACAATCTGTTATTTCCTTGTTGAAAACCACGCGTTTTACTGTTGATTGTAACGAGAAATAATGGGTGATGCAAACTCAGCCCATCTTTGAAATTAGAGCTTGCTGTGGCTATTACCTCAGAAAAGTTCGCTTCTGTAAATTTTTTAAAATTTAGCTTATATATTTAATGACAATCTTATAGCAGGCGCCAGCCTGATTGGTGCAATTTTGTCGTGTGTCACCTTAAGCTTTCAGAAAGTTCAACACAAGCAAAATACAGCAAGCATAAAGAAAAAGCAAAGACGATTATGACTAGTACAACTAGATTCATTTACAGAATTTCATGAATCCGTCAACAGCATAAAGACTGCAACTGAAATAGGTATCGACGCATCAGGTACACCAAATAAAAGTAAATGCAACAAATCGACGTGGCCCAGCGCTCAAAGCTTTCAGTTCGTCCACATTTAGTAAGAATTCCATGAACATTAACATGAAATGCTGTTCGAGATGTGCAGTGAACGTTGCAGTGAAAGAATAGGTGTAGTTCTGTCTCTGTATTGCCGCATACACAAACAAAATAATGGATTTGCTGACGGGCTGTGGGCATAGCGAAGCATGCAACGCATAGACGTCAGAGGTGGCCGGAGTCACATTTTCAGACTCCGACTGGCTCTGCTCATGTATCAAAATTTTTCAATCCGGATCCAAATTTTTTTCAAATTTGAGAATCCGACTCCTTTTCAAACTCCGGCAACAAGCGGTGCAACCGAAATACAGCAGCGCTAATGGTTAAGAAATGATTTTTATTAAGACCACAGACTCTCCTGCTACTGCCGAAAATAAAAAGTGACGCCAGATGCGGGTCCGGCCTTTCACCAATTTTTGACTCCGGCTCCAGATCCGGGCCCAAAAAATACGTAGAATTGTGCCGGAGGTCACTCCTGATCCGTGGACACCTCTGATCGACGTCAGATGGGAATTGATTCCTAACAGGTGATGGGTACTATTTTTTGATAAGTGTTAATGGGAATTTAGGCGCCTCGTGAAAATGGAGTGGCAAGCTGCATAAAGACTTGAATTGGGATGGGAGAGATCTCCACGAGCTGGAAGCACGACGGTAAAAGGAGTTATAGGCCAAGGGTTTTTTCAAAAGTTGCGTTTGAACATTTCAATTTTGACGTAAAGCATAAGAAACGAATTCTTTAAACAATATGCAAAAACTGGCAGGAAAGGGGCAGGGCACCATATCAAAATTTAATTTTGAGAAGCACCGAAGCAAAGATATTTTTCTACGTTGATGTAAGCATGTGAGGTTTGGATCAGCTAGTACATCGTTAGAGGATGCACTGTTGTTTTAAGACATCTTAATATTATTTAGCGGAGAAGAGTTGTGCTTTGTTTAATGTGCGTTTGTCACAATCAGAGAAGTTACCGTAGATTACACTCCAATGATCAAAAACTGGTAATTTGTTTGTTTTGCAAATCATAAGGAGAGTGTGGCGGGGCTCAGAATTGAAGAAGGAACGAAGACAGTCAATTTTGGTCAACACCTTCTGGTATAAGTGTATATTGTAAGTGTGCCAAGAGAGACTGTGGTGGAACAGTAAACCTAAATCAGTGCTCTTCAACAGGAGTTCCGCAGAATATGTAGTGGGGTTCCGTGAGGGGTTCCTCTTTTTCGGAAAAATGATTTTTTGCTTCAGTGTGTTGATGCGTCATTATGAAATTTTTTAGATGTGTCGCATTCAGGCTCCAAGTAGCTACACCGGTACAGGACGTTTAGTGCAGATGCGGAAAGGAAATGTTGGTAGTTGTTGCGTCACTTGTTCATTGTTGTGCAGTTAAGAAGAACGTTATTGTTGCATCACAGTTGCATGATGTTGCCGTTGTGCAGTTCACAGCAGTAGAGTGGATTGCATAGAAAGTGAACTCAAACTGAGTCTAGTAGAGAGTAGACTGAGTCACAGACAAGAGATGCTGTTCAACCTTTGTGGCAATAAAGTAAAAAGAGTGTGAAACCCAACTTTTTACTATTTGGTTAAGCCAGATGAAGCAAAATAGCATATTTTCTTATGTGAAGCGAAATAATAACAGCGAAGGTGTCGACGGTAATGAACAATGCAGTTGAAATGTGAAGAGGCGCCTTATCCGATGTTAATGGGTTCCATGATAAGCGGGAAAGTATATCAGGGGTTCCGCGATGACACAAAGGTTGAAGAGCACCGACCAAAATGTTTATGTGTGTCTGTCTCAGAGAAGTAGGTACAATGGACAGGGGCGTAACGAGGTTAGATGGCGCCCGGGGCAGGAAGCAAGTTTGGCCCCCCATGTTCGAACCTGGGGTTTTTCGGAAGAAAATTTACTGCAGGTGAAGAAAGTAGGCTATTTGTGACATTGTTGGGACTTTCGCCGCAGTTCTTCGGCGTCCGGGGAATTGTGCCCCCTTGCCCCCCCCTCGTTACGCCCCTGAAAATAGACGGAGGTTATCATTCCTGCGCTTAGATATGGTCATGACGGCAGTTTTTTGGGATTGAAAGTAACAATCCAGACCTCAGACCAATTGTGCAACGTGCAGAAATCCGGAGTTACCACGCTGTGCAAGTGGACGGAACATTTATATGAATAAAACAGAGTGGTGTCATCAGCAAAATGAGCGATAGCTGCATGCTTTTAATGTTCGTAGCAATATCATTTACATAGATTAAACAACAGGGGAGGTAAACAGAACCTTAGGAACACCACAGCTCTTAGGGTCGGAACGAGTCTGGTTTAAGAGAACGACGGAAAAGAGAAGAGGATAGAAGGTTTAAGAGAGATCAAACAATTTCGAGCTGTTGCAATTTGAAGATTACATGTGTATGATCAAAACGATCAAATTCTGTAGCAAACTGCCAAAAGTGTTGAAGTGTTTTGTTCTTTCAATCAGTTTGCATCTTGCTGAATTTATTCATTCATTTTCAAACTTTAAATTCACTTTCATTTCGCGCAAGCTGTTTGTCCTTGTTAACTTCAGAAGTTTGAATCATAACAGATATACGGTATCTGCAAAATAATTAGGCCAACATTTAGGTCTACTTCGCTCATTTTTTTGCATAAATAGCAATGATAATGCAAAGCACATTCATGAAAGTTATTACAGATTACAACAATATGTCAAGGGTAACTAAAAACGTATTGTATTTATCAAAAATCAGGTTAGTGAAACAATAAAGAATAAAGGATTTTATTGAAACGTATTGTTTTTCCAAATAATGTTTAAAAACGCAGCTATTCGAAACTAGTTAAATTAAATAGCACAGGCACCCTTATTTAGCTGGAGTTGCATATTGTGGGCTGAAGACAAAATATATGCTACACTTCAGTTTCTTCTCATCGTTTAGTACCGTATTTATTCGAGTATAAGTTGCATTTTTGTACTAAAAGTTCACTCAAAAAGTCAGGTGCGGCAGAAACACGAGGTGCGACATGCGCATGTACGCTGCTACTGTGCGCGTCTTATCTAGACGGCGCTTTGCATCTTCATTAAATGCAGTGACTTTGATGGCTTTTAAGTTTTTGTTACGTGATTTTGATGAATAAATGTTGTTTATAAAATTTTGTACCGTTTTATCAGGTCAAATATGGCGGTGAGACTTATACACGCATGCGACTTATACTCGAATAAATACGACATTTAAAAGCACTAGTGTTTCTGTATGCTTTCGAGGAATCAGTCGACTGCCATCTGCTTTCGTCTTTTTGCGATGATTCAAACTTGCACATATCTCTAT
>JGI24159J19872_10011579_pt1 | contig 11553 bp, 8 predicted proteins | sample Ectturendosymbi4_FD_19872 | JGI IMG/M metagenome (IMG submission 19872) | reverse complement strand
AAGTAGTTATCTTTTTGATGTAATTTGACTTCATAGTTTATTTCCGAAGTCAGCACGCTCTATGCAAATCGGTTTGGTTGGGTTTGAAACTATAATGGCTTCGTTGTGTGATGCAACAATCGATAACACTCATGCGAAAGCACAAATTCCATCTTTCTGTTGCAGTAAATTCCATCAGAAAGATGGAATTCCCGTACACCTATGGACGATGCCAATTTGCTATCGCTTAGCTTTTATGTGTTGCTAGCTTTGTCTTCCCAGCTTTCAATGTTTTTAAAGTTGTGCATCATGAATACCCTTTTGCATTTTCTGTTATGTCAGTCATGCCGTAGTTTCAGGAGCGCATCCTTCGGTGGCCTGCATATCCCATTCCTAGGCTTGATCAAAAGGTCTTATCACGGTTGACTGAGCATGATGACATCATCAGAGGACCCCATTTTCAGCCTTGCGTCGGGCCCCTCAACCTTATGTCCACCACTGAGTACATGTGAGTTTGAAATTACTTGTGGCAGGCAGCATGACTGCTGGGCCAAAAGAACATTACGTTCCATATTCAGACAAGGTGGGACGGTGGATTATTGGGAGAAAATATTCAGCAAGCATATAAAACGTTAAGCAGAAAGTACTGGATGACTTATGGACCAGTTGATCTTTCGGTCAGTCGGTCGACTGATGATCGAGACTAAATGTCGCTCCTCCTATGCAGTGGTTTAAATCATCTCAATACAGGTCGGATCCAAGGGGGGCGATCGCACCCCCTAAAACCTACGAAAGTAGCTTTATTCACCATGATTTTGTACAATTCGGTAAACAGTATTCGCGATTTAGACCATTTTGCCGTCCATTGTTTTGTTTCAGCAGTGTTGTCTGCTTCATCACTCTTGCAACAGAATCCCGTAATGAGATTTGCTACGAAATATTACTGAAATCGCCCCCCTAAACTTACTGGCTGGATCCGCCCCTGTCTCAGTAAGATACAGTTCAAAGCCGAATCTTCATTTTCCGAAGCATATAAGAACATGGAGGCAAAAAGCATTCACACATTCTTGATCAGCTTTTATAAAAATGCTGTTTCGGTCTGCTTCAGTATTACGCAGCACTATTCTCTGTTCGGTGGTGTGCCGTAAACTGGACTGGGGCGTGAAGCCACCAGCTGCTATTCAGCACAAATTTTCGCGAGCCAATTTTGAATTTCAGCCTTAAATCAGCGGTTTATTGATGCTGTCCATTAGTATGTGTTGTGAAAGAGTGACTTCTTTAGCAACTGTACGCAACTCGCAATACGAGAAATTGGTATCGAACCGAATTAGCATTGGTGATGGCAACTCTAAGTATTTAAAGAAATTCACTGTAATCTCTACTTTTGTTTCAGGACATAATGGGCCGGATTGTTAAAAGACTAGTTTTGCGTGCTCAGGTGGAGAAAAACAATAACGTCGAAATAACAGAAGGTGAGAAAACACGTTGCACAGTCACAAAAAAGCATCAGGACAGCACAGATCATCAAACACGAAAATAGCGCAAAATTAAATATGCAGCAATCTGCTTTTAACGTAGCATTTAGAAATCTGCAGATGTATACCGATACCTCTGTATGTATTTTTGCCGACATTTCATACTCTACTAATGGTTTTGCGTGTCAAAAAGTCGGTAACTTGGTAACGTTACATTCCATTGTTTTTGTAAAATGTTTTTGTGGTTTAACATTTGTTTTGAACCATTTTAACGTTTTGTTTTTACAAAACCTGAGGTACAATCTTCATTCCCTACTTACAACCTGAGTTACAACTGCTACTTCGTTAAAAAAAAGCAGTCGTGCAGGTGGTATTCTGCCAATACGATGATGAATTAGAAAACAATTAAGTTATAACCAGGAGTTTTTCAGGTGTTTTAGGGACCCGATTTGGGTCCCTAGAATTGAAAATCGGGTCCCTAAAATCAGAGAAAATTATCAAGGGAAATATCTGAACGGATTCTGCAATCAATATTATTATGAAATTTTTCGGGTCCCTACGGATCCATACGGCGTACCTAACATTTTCCAGAACTTGTTACAACCGATACGGAAATAAAAGTACATATCGCAAAAAATACTCAGCTCTCCGAACTACATTCGTTAGGGTTCTTGTGAAAAATCTATTTTGGGCACGTACAAAGTCAAGTAAAGGTTTAAATAGCCAATTTCTATTGGTCAAACGTAGTTTCTCAAACGTTTAACCTCACACCAGCGTTTTTGCTTGCGCATGTTTCATCCCAAGATTCTGTTTACTTTTGGCATTTCAGAAATTTCAAGATCTTTCGAAGATTAAACGTTTATAACAGGATTTTGACCTCAACCTAATGTCTGTCTCCTCTCTCATTCGAGTTGCGCTCGATTAATTTGTTAATATGTGTTTCCAAGAAGCTGATTTGCAGCAAATCGGTGGTAGCCGAACAAAGTCTACAGAAAAACGTTGTAACAAAAGTCGTTGAGCTTTTGAGTATTTATTCCTTGTTATCAAACACCATCTCCAGTTACATCATTTTTGTTGACTTTGTAAGCCTCGTTCTGCGTACTCCTAAATGGTCGCGATGACCACAGTGGGATTTGCTACCAATCTTGATATAAAAGATTTTATGAGTTTGCGCTGGTTTGTAAAATTACTTTTTCAATAACACAACTGCCCTATCAATTACAAATTGATTCTATGTAAAAGTCAACACCATTATGCACAATTTTCCGAATTAACCTGTAATTGATAATGCTAACAGCTTCCTTGCACCAGGATGCACTTTTGAAAGTGTTTCGAACAATTGGATTGCATTAACCAAATCAAATGTTACTTTCACTCAATTTCAACCTAATAAGCTTGCCGCATCAATTTCATGTAAATTTTGCGTTTACATCAAGGAGCAAACAATCTGCGGTGCTTAGTTTTGTAGTCAGTAATTACCAAAAGTGGCGTCGTGCTGGCAAAAATTTTGGGGTTCAAGTATCCTTTTTGATATGAACAGCAAGGTAAGCAAGATGATCTACGTCTGCGTAAATACCAAAAATTGTCCGTCGCAGAATACCCACCTCTTATGCTCATGGATATGGGCATAGAAAAACATCAAACATATATTTCATGTGTGAGAAAGTTTGTTCTTCAAAATTTTGGGGCCGGGACCAGGGCCCCGACATGGGGAAGTGCCGCCCAGGGGAGAGTCGAGAAGTGCGGCCCCCTCACCACCACTACCACAGAGATAATGAAAGACCATTTGCTATTCCTTCTATTCACCAAAAGTGCCGCCCCTCTGAAAAGTGCCGCTCCGGATCATTGCCCCTCCCGCCCCCCTTGTTGGAGCCCTGGTCGGGGCCCCCAAAGGTACAACGCTATTGATTTGAAAAAAGCTAAGAAAGGTTTGTAGCATGTAAAAAGATTGTGGACGAAAATCTGTGTTGCAGCGCTATACTGTTAATAAAGCGTGATCAAACTGTATAGCAAGGAAAACAATTGGTGCTTCATCTGCTCTTCAAACTCATGGCAAACTAAATTAAATGTCAAACTTCTAGTTAAGTTGATTATATCGTTAAAAACAACTTTTCTGCTCTGAAGAAAATACAGTGGTGTAGCGTGGACGATTTGACTGCGCATGCAATTTCTGTTTTTTGTGTTTCGATGACGTCGTGCTCACATAAACGGCGGCAAGATCTTTTTGCACAAGCTTCCAAACAACTGTGATTCAAACACGATGCCTTATCTCTTAGAATTTCAGCCCTTGCGCGCTTCTAGGACTTTGCGATCGCAATACATGTTTGCACAAGTTTCTTTTGACATGGCAATGCCATGAAATTCACTTGGACTTAGATAAGATGCTTTTCATGTCATCTACTGTGACAACCACACATTCAAGCAGAATATCAATAACCATATTTTAACTCTTGTTCTAGAGCAGGGGTTCTCAACCGGGGTGAATTTACTCCTTGGGGTAAATTTTACCTATCCTGGGGGTAAATTTAATGATGCTGTTGTACATTTTTCTACAGCGCTAGTGAGTAAACAAAAAACAGGGGGTAAATTTTATGTTAGGAAGCTGGCAAGGGGTAAACAGGAGAAAAAAGGTTGAGAACCCCTATTCTAGAGGTTCAGTGAATCACTACAAGGTCTTAACTATATTGTGGCTAAATCTAGGTGTACCATGGCACTGACACCACCACGCTGAAACAGCCAAAATATAAGCAAGTAAATTTGTAGCAGAACAGAAAGTTACTAGGAAGTAACCACCACAGCTCTTATTAAGCTAGCTAAACAGCATAAACGTAAGCGGAAATGAATATTTTTCTTTAAAAAATAGGCATACCATACGCCTGTTTTAGAGCCCCGGTTTAAAGACTTTGTCCCTGCCTCCCTGCCAGTCAACCAAAATGTTCCGGCTAGACACTGAGTCAGCCAGCATAGCCTTACACGAATATTAGCAGGCTGTGATTGGTCTGTTTAGCCAACTTGTTGAAGAGTGATGTGTTATCTTAATTTTTCTTGTTTCGTTGTGTTAGATCAGAGTTTCAAACACGCGGTACGCAGATGGCCCACGACAGTGTTTTGTGCGGCCCGCGATGCTTTTTGGGAATTTTCAAATTTTTCAAATAATTAACATTTTCGTCATTTAGTTTATTCACCTGTGTTGAAAAGTGCTCGGCTAGCTGGCGAACAAGTTCCTAACGAACGTACAAACGCCTAGAAATGATTTGCCTATGACAAATTTCCTTCTGCAAAAACCGTTTATCATTTTCTCATTTTATTGAATCACTTTGAAAGCACCTATGTAATTTTTCTTTGTCTAACAGTTGCTTACTTAGGTTTCGATTTGGACCTTGCCTAAAAATTACTGTGCTGAATTAGAATTATCTGCTTTTTCAATTAGCCATACACTGCATGCCTTGCATCCGTGGACGCTGCGTCCCTGAGAATATACTCGGATATTTATACTTTTATTTTTTGTTTCTTTACCTCTGCATCGCGATGGCTCGTATCTAAGCATGGAGAAAAATACAATGCGGTGGTGCTCTTGATTAAGAAACGACACGTTCGATGAAGAACATGAACCAGGTCTTGTTTTATTTTTAGTTGAATTGCAAGAACTTAAACAAGATATCAGCAGTCTACGTTACGAGATACTGGGAAACTCGAAGCGAATCGAAGAAATGTTGAACTACTTGGTGGAACTTCAGGATGACAGGAAAAAGACTCTACAGGCGAAAGTGCTTGAGTGAAAAACTATCGTATAAGAGGTCCAAGATATGCAGACGGGTTATGTAAAAGGCATATGAACAGTAGGAATCATTTTCAAGAACTACTGTTACATTATCACGTAAAAGCTGGAGTCACTTTATACCGCATTGTAAGCGACCAGTTCGAACATGAGCATTGTTTTCATAGTGCATCAACTTTGCATGAAGGTCTATGCGTCGGTAAACTGAGCAATGACAAACAACTGACAACAATCGTGTGTGCACGCCTTTGTGAAAAAAAACTTCGGAAAAAATATCTTTGTCCGCCCAGGCATGGATAAGTCAGTTCAAGTTGTGTTAATGCACATCTTTGTCCGCCCAGGTATGGACAGTTCAAAAATTTTGGGCCCCTCTCGGAAAAATCTTCGCCCTTCCTGGCGTCCCAAGCTGGTTGCGGGCCTGACTGCGTCACAAAAAAGTCCTCATCCATCGATCTGAAAAACACAGGTCTTGATCCTTCCTGGAAAATTTCACGGATAATTAAAAGCAGTCCTGGATTTTGCAGTTCTTGGTGCGTGCAACCATGCAAACGTTTGTTGCCCTCTGAAGACCTGCTTTCTCGAAATAATACAGAAGCAATGCGATCATTAACACCATGCAGTTGGTCCATTACGTTCGTGTCTTTCATTCTGGTAAATGGTGTACTAAAAGCAGAAAACGACATTTCAGTACTAGAGATAAAAAGGCCGCAAATATGGGAGGAAGACTGCTCCCGTGATGTTAGGATAAGAGCAGTTGCTGTCAGTGGTGTGTGTATAGGGCAAGAGTCCAGGGGTGTAAAAAGGGATAAGGAGGGAATAATTCCCTGGTCGCCGTATGACTGCGGGGGGCACGGAAAAATCCCAATACTGTCACAAGTACTTTCTTCAATACAGTGTATTTGCTTCCGAAAGACCTTGGGTTCGGACATGGGGACGCCAAACTTGCTTCTTGCCCCGGGCGCCATCTAACCTCGCAACGCCCCTGCAGTGTTCTCAAAATCAAATTGAGCCGAGGGCCAAATGAAGCAACCCGAGGTCCCCACTGTGACTACCTGAGGGCCGCATTATGACGATGTCGCAACAATGGTGGTACCTGAACCTTACTAGAAACAGCTTTTCCTTGTCCTGCGAAAGATTACAGGCATGTCGTTTTAACCGTCTCTACATTAGGCTACCTTAAAAGAAAGTTGTTCACTCTCCAGCCGAGAATTTTAAAACACAGGTGAATAAACCAAATAGCTTAAATATTAATTATTTGAAAATTTTCAAAAAGCATCTCTGGCCGCACAAAATGCCCGCGAGCCGCGTGTTTGAGACCCTTGCTACATGGTATCGCGCACATTTCTAGTACCATGGACGCCACTTTGACTGGGGCGCAAAATTGCTTGGTAAAAATTAAATTTGGTGACTTGCAGTTTCTTGAACCTTTATTTTGCGACCCATACAACCATCAACAACATAGCAACCTTCATTTTTGAGCGAGTTCTTCTAACCACTGCTTGACCGCACTAGATCTCGGGGCAGGTGATGAGCAGCCATGCGGTTGTCTCATCGTCCAGAACGGTCAGGCCATGCAGCCCATGGGGAGGTCGATGGATTTGACATTGGAGGACAACATGGTCGACGGTTTGTTCTTCTGGCCGTAGAGGAGGCCATACCCCATTTGTACAAGCAGGAGCGGAAATCCGCGACACCGGTGCGGACTCGGTTAAGCCGGAGTCAAGCTGTTCTTGGGAGGGCCATTCCGTGGGGTGGGTGCCGGTGTCGGATATGAAAATCCTAGGTCTTGAGGGTTGTCCGCCCACTCCGCATTCCATTGGTGATCCGCCCAGTGGACCGCACGTATGTTGTTGTCAGATGAACTGATGAGTTGTTGTATGGGGGATACAAATGGGTATCTCGATTTCAGATGTTGTGCATCTGCACTCGATGGACACGTGAGCGCTGAGTGGAGCAGGTGTCCAGGCTCCATGGAACTGCGTGCTAGAGACAGCGCCCCTATGTAATGTAATAAAAATTGGGGAGCGTTGCGCCAGCACCACCGAGCATTGTGACAAAACTGTAGTATTGTGACACAACACTACGGTCAGACATTGTGACAGAACAAGAACGTTCGCTTGCCATATGTACAAGACTCAGGGTCGCCATATTGGCTGTTTTGGAACCAAAAGCGTAAATTGGGTTCTTTTAAAAAGCACTGCTCCAAAATTTTTGTTTGGCTATTTGGGTAGTTTTTCGTTCTTTTGAAATTTTTGCTTGGAAAAGAGGTGTAAGTGGCGTGTGCACCTTGTCCCTGCGACCATGACACGAGAAGCGGGCCACCACACACTTGCCCAATGCGCTAATGCGCACCAGTGACGTGCCGTCGTCCCCTACCATAATCACGCAATGTTCAAAACGAAACACAGATCCAAAATAACAAACCGAATAAACATACGACCTTTCATCGTGAAAGTGCAATTGCCGTATGATTCTAACAGTAGTGGTCTTAGTGAGTGTGCAGGATGTGCAAGGGTGTGCAAAATGGGGGACCCATTTTCAATTTACGCGCCTTGAGGCATGGCTGCGGAGCTCTTGTAAAAATGAAATGACTCCGGCTCCGGAGCCCACTGTTTTCGTAAGCATGGCTCCGGCTCCGGAGCTGTGGTTTTTTTATAACATGGATTCAGCTCCGCTTAGGCTTCAGCTGTGCTTGTTAATACACTTCAACAATTTCGGTATTCCTAGTGTCCTTCTTGTGAACGTGTTATTCCAACATATTTTGAACTAATCTTAAACCCTGCTACCACTACCAGACCTGCGTAGTCGAAGTCGGAAGGAGTTTGGTCTTGAGTAGTCGGAGTCGGTAAAATTCTTTTTAAAAAATCTGACTCCGAGCTTATCATCTGCTCGCCGATTGTGACCAGTGTTGCCGCTCTGTTATAAAGAAAACCCCAGAATTTAACTTGAAAAACCCAAGAAAATGATACAAAAACAGACATAAAAAATGTTTTTTAAAAAGTCAAAATCAAACTTGAAATGTACGCTACCGGTACTTGCACATAAAAAATCAAGGTATTATGCATTATTTCAGGCGCGCAACCAGGGCGGGGCATTTGGGGCATTTGCCCCCCGAAATTTTCAAATCATCGTATAGCAATTTTGACATTTGCAGAAACTTTCAAATAATAAAGTTGAAATTTTATATTCTGATTATTTTTAAGAAAAGTTTTACTTAAATTTTTCTTTGTCTTACTGGTTAACCATCTTACAAGATTTATCTTGAGACAGGTCATTTGATCCAAAATTTCGTAAATGGTTGGTAATATGCTGCATTTAGGAGATCGTTTAAAATGTTGGGAGCATATTTCTAAGGCATTTTTATCCTTTGTTTCGTGTACCACTCTGAAAATTATCAGAAACGCAGTGTGTGTGTACGCTTTGATTTTGTTTCTTGACATCTTCTGAGGAAGAGTTTGCATACACTCTTGAAACGTCAGCAATAAATACTGCATTGCTATCACACCAGTAGAGCAACGTGTGCACCCAGTAGACTATGCTTGGTGATAGAAACAGGATAGCCTACTTATGTGTTCATATTGTGTTAGCTTTACGTTTGCCTGGGGTTACTGTAGGCTACTATCTAAGCAGTTTTGCTTTCATGTTCAGTGCTTAACCGTTGCTGGGGTTTCACAGCCAAAGGGAAAATCGAAATTCATAAGAGCTTAAAAGTTATTAGGTGTTATTTAGGTAGTCCTAGCAAAAGTGTCTGGGCGCATCCACATCTGATGGCGAGCCTGGACCGAGCGTTCGTAATCAAGTTAAAGTTGCATTCCTGCACAGGCCCCACGATTGGGGGCTGCACCCGATGCACCGCTCCGGAGCGAACAAGAGTTTAGGGGGCCATGAACCTCAATGTTCACAATGGAAAAGAGCAATTATGCACAAAGTTTTTATTGTTATAACTTTGTTCCTACAATCTTGTGCAAATTAATTGACTAAGTTGTGGTTTTAGTCGATATACCATGTATCGCCATTTCTTTTGATGTGTGGTTGGGATTATCTCAATTGCTGCTGTTTCATTGTTAGTTCAACGCACTGTGTAATGCGTAACATGACGTAATAATCGAAAATTACTTTTATGACGTTACACAGGACTTTAATCAGCTCAGTAGTGTTATAGAATGAAGCCAGTTCTTTCTTTTTTATGTAGTTGAGAGCAGGGGTGGATATTAGGGAAGGCGAACAAGGCTGTCGTCTCGGGGCCCGCTTTTTTCAGAGATGTCGCGTGGTCCCTCTGAAACTTTCGCACTTAGTTTTTGCATTGTTTTGTTAAAAAGCTGATGAACTACTCTGGAGCCGCAAGCTCTGGAGCAAGTCATATGTTTTTCAAAACAACGCAAAAGTGCCAAAGGTGGCCCTTTAACAACGTTAATGCGTAGACAAAGAAAAATGTAAAATTAAATAACTTCAAACAATTTACAATGTGAAATGGACTTTCACGGAGAAGAAAATTTCCAGACATAAAAAAAATCTAAATTGCTTTCAGCAAGTAAAATTTTTGTGTAGCATGTGTAAAATATAGGGGCCATTTTTTGATGTAACGTGAACAAACACAGGGGCAATGAGTCCTTTTTCAAAGCCATATATTGTGCAAATTACATATCACAAATTGTACAATGCTTTGGGCAGCTTTCTGCGATTTTGACTCGGGCCCTAAAGTCTTATACCCACCCCTGCTTGAGAGTTGTACATGTTGCAATTTATGTGATTTTACTGGCAGATGTCACCAGAGCCGGATTAAGGGGGGGTCAACGGGGGCAATTTCCCCGGGCCCCCTGCTGCAAGGGGGCCCCCCGTGATGAAATTTAGTTGTTTGACATAAAATACTCGTTTGAAAAAGTTCGTAATTCAGAAGCAATACAAGAATACAACTCTATATTATATTCCTACGTTGCGTTAAGCATCAAGGGCCCCCAACAGCAACTGTTTTCTCTACAAGTTTGACTGTCTACCAGTTTTAGTAATAGCTGTTGAATGGCCTATAAGCAATCCCGTCACCACGGAGGGGCTTTTGGGGGCTTAGTCTCCCCAGACAAAGCTCCAAGCTCCCCAAATTGAAACATGAAACACTGTAATCAGTTGAGTTTTTGTCAATTTTTCGATGTCAAGCCCCCCCGGACAAACGCAAAGCCCCACTATTGAAACTTTCTGGCGACGGGTCTGCCTATAAGTTTTTTCGGTTGTGTTCAATGCAAATATATTTGATTTCGCTGGTGGCTTTTACCTAATAATCGTTCATTTGGCATTGGTATGACTCTCTACTCGTGCATCACGCTTATTGCACAAATGTATCGAAAACGTTGCTATTTGCGTGCTAAAAGCTAGTGGTTGCTGATTGCTGTTAAGTATCAATCAACGTTGCCTCTGGGCCGGGGTCAGTCTCGTTAACATCAGATTGTTGCTTTGTTCAACATCAGATAACATCAAATCTTTACGCTATCTTTCCATATAAGCTAAATGCTTCTATTAGCAAAATTAACAAAGCACGTTTACCCTCGTTGAATCCGAAACAAAGCGAAATATCACCACTGAATGGAGAAGTCGTTTATAATATATGTAAAATGTTAGTCTCAACGCAGCGAAGAGACCTTCTTTAGTTTGAAACGATAACCAAACACACATTAGGGTCAGTGGTTTAATTGACAGGGAGGCAAAGGGCGACCTTCCCGCCTGGCAAGCTAAATGTAAAAACTGGGCCCCCTCCAGTTGACACTTTGATATTTAGTATTGTTTAGGTTGTTTTTTTAAGTTTTTCTGGGTGTTTTCCTTTTTTATCTAGTACAGACATCCACGACATCCAGAGATTCACTATCTTTCTTAACTTTTTTCTGTGTTTTGGCTAGTGGACCCCTGCGATGGACCCCTGCGATGACCAGTAGGCCCCCTTCAGCTAAGCTTTACCCCTGGGTCAAACCTCTAGTTATCCCGCTGATTACGGTGAGAGATTGATGAAAGAAACTTAAAAATCATGAATCTAACTTATTTTCGCCTTAAAATGAGAGGAAATGTGAAAAAAAAAACAACAACCCAGTCAACATCAGATTTGTCGCCAAAACATCAAACATCAGAAATTTATCTGAGAACATCACATTTGATCTCATATTAAAATATCAGAAGTGGCAACACTGGTATCAATGATCTCGAGCTTCTGGTGTAGTCTCGAGGTCGCCGCAACCGAACTGCACCTTTGTTTCGTCATAAAGGGTAACATGCGGTGGAAACGAACTTTTCTTGCGATGGCTACTATCTTTGTGTTACATCATAAACANGAAGCTATTC
>JGI24159J19872_10011578_pt1 | contig 11553 bp, 3 predicted proteins | sample Ectturendosymbi4_FD_19872 | JGI IMG/M metagenome (IMG submission 19872) | reverse complement strand
GATTTGATGATGTGAGTACTGACAGACAAGCCGCTGCAATATTTTTTTAGTTGTCCTTCCTGTTTCCATTTATTCATGTTTGTTTATTTTACATGGCATACAGCCAGTATTATTTAGTCAGTTTATGCAGCGCCATATCAGCCCAACTCTTCCCCCCCAAAATGCTTACAGGGGCTGCCCTAATGGTGATTTATAAAAAAGGTTTGGACATTATGCTACATCTTGAGGCCGAATGGCCTTCAAAACAAAATACCTAATTGCAGACACAATTTTGGCAGAATCAGGCCCGTAGCCAAGATTTAAGGTTTGGGGGTAAAAAACATTTTTAGGGGAAAGATTTTTATTTTTATCATATGCTTAAAACAAAGTTTTTTGAGCACAGAAAAATTTTGGGAGGCACGTGTTTCAGGGCAAGCTCAAATTGCTCAAAAATCCTGAATGGTAAGAAATAAATTCAATACAGAGTGAAAATTTTCAGGGAAAACTGTTTTTCAGGGCAAGTGCAAGTTGTTCAAAAATCCTGAACAGTGAAAATATTTTCAATACAGTGTATTCAGTCTATATACACTTGGGGGTGGTCCGTGTAATTTGGGCTGGTATAGTGTGTAATCTGGACCAAAGTTGTGACTGGTTATAACAGTGGTTCTCAAACTTTTCTGCACGGTGACCCCCAATTAAAGTACACAATTTTCTGTAGACCCTGTGTCCTAACCCAACAGTTACTAATACAAGGAAAGTATGTGTCAGAATGAATTTGAATACTTTTTACTTGAAATGTATGATAAAACAATACACAATCTGAAAATATGTTTACAACTTAGAGGTCATTCAATGACCCCCATTCAACCCTGTGACTATTTTTCGACTCCTTGGATGGTCCAATTCACCCCTGGGGGTCGCTATCGACCACTTTGAGAACCACTGGATTATAATGACTTTGATCTGGACCAAGCTCTCGTTTTTTATGCCAGTTTTTTTGTGCTTTTTTAAGAACTCTTCTGTTTATGTTGTAGCACTTATTTTAACATCAGCGTTTAGCTGACTGGTCGAGGTAGGGAAATTTCGAAGTTTGTTCTGTGAATGCAGTGTGTAATTTGGACCAACCCTGGTGGCGGTTTTTGTGATATGGACCAGTGTTACAAATGATGATACTCATATAAAGTACTTGGAAAGTGTTCTATAGGCTACTTTTATAGGAACATCGTACAGTACATGGTACAATCACAGTATACGAATTCGATAGAATACGTATAGGCACACTGGCACATGCATTTTGAGTGCGTGTTTCATTTCCCGAGGTGCAATCTTGGTAGAAGCGGGCCGCATGGATGTGCAGATTGCTTGGCCTCTTTGAATGCACGTCTGTGCGTTGCTCAAGCATACAGCAACAAAAAAATTTGCAGGTGCAGGGTGTCCGACCCTTCGATCTAGAACCGTCGCTTTAATTTAAACCTTTGCGTTCCACCATTGAAGTCGCGTAGATATTTGCATCAGTAAAGGCAATTACCGTAAAGTTTCTTGTCTGGGAGAACACAACATGCAAGGAACTTCACCCCCTTGAGTTAACAAGCAAGGTAAGTACAGAATTTGCCTATAACGGCACCTCTAGGGGATTGCATAAAGAACATTATTGCCGAATTGACATTATAAGCGAATTGAAATACAGTACATATAAAAGATGCCACCGGGACCGAACAAAATGTAACGTTATAGGCGAATTGACGTTACAGACCATGGCGTTATAGACGAATTCAACTGTATATAGAACGTATTTACACGAGGTTTCAGACTTCATTCGGATTAAAGTAATAAAATTAGTTTAAGGGCAAAATTTTTCCGCCCCCCAGTAAAATGCCTTCCCGTATGCCTATGGAAACAATAACCAGATAAACATAACAAGTCCAACTTGGTGCACTGCAATATAGCTGAACAACAGCTTGATGGACAATCACTCATACAGTTGGTGAGGAGTTGCTTTAGAAGAACGGCCAAAAGCGTAAGATTTTGGGATAAACACTTTTGAGTGTATAATAAACCTTTGAGAGGCTGACAAGGTCAGCCAGTCACCATCAAAAGGTCCGGATTCAGACCGCGGTCCACCATTTGAGTAGCTCTGCTCTAGAGATTCATCAAGGGATTAAACAATTAATTTTTGTTTTCATGCCAAGAAACCTTAAACCAGAAAGAAATACACTCCTTAGTTCAGAACCAAGTTTCACTAGATCCGTCAATGTACATCATTCAACAAACCTGCTGTACCAGTGATCTGTTTGATACAACACCTAATGTTCATGTGCCTAGCAATATGACAAAACCTGCACTGTTTGAAATAAATTATTGTGGAGATTCACCAAAAAGTAACTGGACATTCACTTGTTATTGTTGGGCATGTAAAACATAACAACTGAATCAAATTCCATTTCACCGTTAAATTCTAAATTCCATGGGGCTATTTTTTCTACAGTATTTCTAAAACAACTTTTTGCACTTCACATAAATGATATTGAACGCTCAAAGTCTTTCTTTGCAAAATTTTTGCAACTCATATCTAACCCACACCGCAAACTGTTTGTCTAATTAAATAGTTTGTGATTTAAAACAGCCACAAAAACACAAACTTGCCTTCATTTACATCTACTGAGTTTCAAAAAAGTTAGTAATTTGTCATAACACAATTGTTGTGAAAGTGAAACAAGTCTTTAACAATTACCACAAAGTTCTTCTCTAATAAGTTTGAGAATTGAGGAATATATTCCACAATGTGGAATAATTTCATCAAATGAAGATAAGGCACTTGACACACGAGAAACCACAGCATCAATGGAGTGTAATTTCTCCTCCTTTGCTTTTGATTCCAAAACAGATAATAAATATGATGTTGCTGCAAATAAACAAACATCACCATAAATACAGAACGTTAATCAGAAAATTGGTTGGTAAGAATATTAAACATTTGATTTTATATTATAGTAGCACATTTTATTGTTCTTGGAAGAACATAAACAATCAAGCATGTTTTTTTGGTTCTTCAAATATAGTGAATGCCTGCATGAAAGTGTGGCTACATGGTTTTATAACCATGCTTGTAGTTAAATGCAACAAAATTTTTAAAAAATTCATCAAAGCAGCTATATTAAATGATAAATGAAATGATATTTACTCTTTATAACATGTTGCTACTTACACAAGTTTTTATTTTTTCATTTATTTGTTTATCTTAAAGTATAGGCTAATGCAATGTTCCCAACCTTTTTAGGGTTGCGGCACCCTGAAATATACTTTGTGGCACCCATAGCCATTAGCTTTAAGGTTAGATGGCATTGTCAAAATCTATATTTAATGGCATATTAAAAAACGTTTCAGCCCTTGGAACCCCTGAGCAATGAGCATGGTGAGCAGTTATACAACAAATATGAAACATCTTATTCTTTACACACAAAAAATCACAGACCAAATGTTTGTGTGAGCACTTACACAAAAGAAAAACTGACAGAGGTTAAAAACAATGGAAAATGCGTAAGTAACAACAACATGTCATACAAGTGTTGTAAGCGCAATAATTGGAAAATTATACAAAAAGCACCACATATTTCAAGTTATTACATAAAATTATCAGATGAAGATGTGCACTGCTAAACTAATGAAAATAAACCATCTTTTAAAATATAAATCTAAAATATAAAAACTAATTAAAGTTTCTCTTGAAGACTCATTAAAAACATACTAGGATTTTAAAAATTGTTTCCATAACCATTTTGAAATTGCTTCTTTAGTTAACCTCAATAATTTCAGGTTTATATTCAAATTATCGTAATTAAGTCAAAACTCAGGTCAGTATGTATTAAATTAAAAGCCATTACAATGTGTAACATTTTTGTTGGTAAGTTTTTAATAATAGTTGTGATAAAAAATGACCACAAAGCAGAATCACACCTTCACAAGTTTTATATCCAAAAATTATTCTACTACTAATTAATATCAAAAATTAAACATATTACAATACATGATAACCACAAAGTCATTCACACCTCCCATCACAGAACGAATACAAACTGAAATTTCCAACAGCTTACTTTTTCTATAAATTAATCCAAACAACATATTCTCACACGTTAAACATTCAAATAACTCACTACCATCCTTGTACATTGTTTCCAGCTAATCATTACAGCGCTACAAAGCTTGTAATCACAATGCAGTTTCATATGCATATTATACCTACAAATTGATTTCATAAACGGAACCACCTTACTCAAATCATTCACCACTTTAAGAATACAACTGCTAGAATTTTTATTCTGTTGTAAGAAGCCTTAATAGATACAGTGATATATATGCAACATCTGATATTTTACAAAACACTGAAAATACAAAATAAGGCAAAGCTCTTTCTCCTACTAAAAAGACTTTTAAACAGCAACCACATTAGTAACTAAGGAGCTTCGAAACATGTCATTCGAAAAGAGAGAACACTGAATAGTCAGAACTCTTTTATAAGCAAGGTTGCATAAGCAGATGAGATATTACCAGGCTGCTGCAATTTAGATGCTTTGCAGTTCTATCCACATATATGACCAATTTTATCTTGTGTTTTTGACTTGATTTGAAAAAAAATCAGACACAAACATTTTATACTGGTTAAAAATATCAAAAATTTGCATTCAAGAGATTATGGAAATCTCATAAATTTGTAAACAGTTTTAGCTAACATGAAGGTAAAAAACTGAATTAAATTAAAACTCTGGAATCAATCACACAAAATCTTGGCAGAAACCCAATGTCACCAGAAGCATTACAGCCATTTTATTCCATTAACATTTTAATATATAAAAAATCTCAATTCTCTCGAAGCAAAATTAGCCAATAAAACCAAAACCTTTTATGTCATAAACAGTAGCAAAGACAAATACACTGACAAACAACACTGCTAATTACCAGGAGAGCTGTGGTCTTTGGAAAGATGTTTGGTTGGCTTGATTTTGGACATGTTCAATAAATAAGTTTAATGTACTGCTCAACAAAATGTGAGCTTCAAACAAAAATATTGTTAATGAATATAAAAATAGCATTACACAGCTTTATTAAAAGTTCCCTTTACATCATGGATGGTAGAGTATTCTACATGGCTGGTAAAACACAGTGCTAAACAATTTGTGCTGCACTACTGAATTTGCAGTAAGAGCACTCCATAGGGTGATGGTCAAGAATCTTCACAAATGCAAAAATGTTCAACCACTACTTGGTGGTGGCCACAGTGTAGCCTAAACTGTGTGCACAACAATTCATGTCACAAAGGCTAAAATGTTTGTTGTATGTATGCTGAATAAACTAATTGGTGCTTTTCTTTTTCAGTCACACTTAATCAGAACAACATTTCTTTGCAACAGTGACAAGTAACATCCAACAGAAACTACATACTTGTACTTATAAAATGTGGTTAGTAATGATTACTTTTATACACCCATTACACTTGGAAGTTCCCTGACATTGTTAGCAAAAAGACTATAAAACAGGTTTGGTAAGTATTAAAAAATCATCAGCTCTGTGTAAGCTCTTTGAGTACTAATTTGTTATATTAATTATACTTTAACTATGAATCTGCTTTAGGTCTAGCTACAAGTCTTCTATGTCTGGGTCCAGCTCAGGCAAAGGCAGCAATAAATTGTTGTTATGCGAAGACAAAACCTGATAAAAACTTGGGCAATTGTCAAAACTTGTTGTTTGACACATTCATAAACTAAATGACATTTTTTAAATTGAGCATAGATTTGAGTTGACATTGTGTTCTTTTTAAAGTATAAATTCTGAAGCACTAGTTCCAAATTATTCTGGTATTTTTCAAGGAAATTCAATTATGGAAGCCCTAAAAAGTTACAAGATTCTATAAAATGTCCAATAGTATGTCATTCATATCATATTTACATGTATTGTTTTTAGGGTGATATTCAAATTTTTTTAATTGTTTGTATTCTACAAACAGAAACACAAAAACTGATGATCTTTGGAATGAATTCTATAAAGCTTCTAATTAGGGCTAGCCTTAGCAAGTGTGGGGCCTGAGTGGAAGCACTTTTGTGGGGCCCCATTCAGTGGTGTGTGCAGAAATTTTTCAGGAGGGTCATCAAGTCACAATGGTAGGCTGTCTAGAGGCATGCCCCCAGCTTCATCTCTCCAGCAAAGACTTTCCATGTCTGTTTTACAGACATCTATGCAACACCCAAGAAATCCATGAGTTAAAATAATTAATACCTCCTCTTTGGCCAGGTACGTCCCATGGGTATGGCAGGCCAATTGGCCAATGGCCATGTTTGAAATGAAATTAACAACATGGGCATCGAAAGGGGGCAAAGGGGAAAAGCCCTCTGGATTTTGAAATTTGACATTTTTCTATTACATTTTTAGCTAAAAAGGTTGTTTTCTAAATTTTGGCAAAGATAAAGGTATCAAAACTTAGTTACAAAACATCAACAATCGAAAAAGCATGATAAGCCCCCTCTTGGATTTCAAAATTTGATATTTTCCCATTAGCTTTCTAGTAGAAAAATGTTTGTCTCTTAGTTTTGAGTTGGTAAAATGAAATTCAATCACTGTTGGCCCACCCCTGGAAAAAATCCAAGAGGGGGGTTATCATGCTTTTTCGATTTTTGATGTTTTGTAGCTAAGTTTTGATGCCAAATGCATTTGGCCATCACTTGCAAAAATCCACTAATGCCCCCTGGAAAAAATCTTTTGAATTCTAGATCTTTTGAATTCTAGAAATTCTAGATGCCCCCTGGAAAAAATCTTTTCCAATCCTTTCTGTGTAGATCAGGTCTTTTCAAACTTTTTTGCACATGTCCCACTATCCATCAAACATACCATTTCTTGACACCTCATCTATGCTGGTGCAATAATACAATTTTACATTGTACATATAAGACAATAATTTTTAGTTTTTAGTTGACCAAATCATTTTGGAGCCTTAGCCAAAAGTTTTTAGATGTTGCACCCGTATCTGGAGTCAAAAACTTTAGATGTCTGGAGCTAGAGCCAGACCCCGAGCCTGAAATTTGATTTCCAGCTCCGCAGCCCTGCTTTTGGTTGTTGCAGTCTAAGATAAATAAAATGCATTGGCTAAGATAAACTTATTTTTTGGACTTTGACATTAGCAAAGTTCCTCAGACTTTTGTCCAAGTTTAAGCCTCTGTGAATTTCAGATTTAATGGACGGACATAATTGTCAACTATTTAGGTGCTCTTGTTGGATTGATGATCTCAAATAAGTTTTAATTACGTTTAGGTTTGAAAAACTCCTTTTTCCAGATGCCACGGTAACGGGGATGGTCAAGTATATCCTGAGGGCAATAAACAAATTAGGGAAAGTGGCTGGCTACCTTATCAAATCTCTATGAAGGAAATTGAATAGCCCTATTAAAAGATCGGCTAAACAACACACATTTTAAAGTATAAACTCAACAAACCTGCAGAAGACAAGTGGCAGTAACTATTGAAACTATTGAACTGTATCTTGAATCAACTATTAAAACTTGACCTGCCAAGTATGAAACGCTTACAACAGAAACAGAAAACAGCTTCAAATTCAAGCTTTCTCTGCCTTAACTACCTGCTATTAAGAAACTAGATCACACATTATTCAAAAACAATGACCACAGTTACAAATCTAAAATGAATCCTGATGAAAGAAGGTGTTGAAACCGTGCAGTTCACCTTGGTTTTCGTTGGCAAGAGATCCTCACTTAAAATACTGAGGGTCCTGCGCTAGCAATACATCAGAAAGTGCATGTTTGCATAGGCTAGCAGCCATAGTGCAGCCCCTTTTGGCACGAGGCCCAATTGGAAGCAATCAGTCCATTTGGCTAAGGGCCAGCCCTTCATCTGATGGAATGTCATTCATATCATTGGCATTTGTGTTTATTATTTTTAAGGTGACATTCTAATTTTTATATGCTCATATCAGAATTAATATCCACATAAAATGGAATAGTGTATGTGAGATACTAAAAGCAATTATACTCTAAGCACTATAAAGAAAGACATCAATGCATTTCCAAGAAATAGCTAGATGAAAATAGAGTGAAAAAATTGCCAATGACTACTATAATTTTTCAAAATCACAGAGAAGTACATGTTGAATAAAAATTGAAAACATGTGAAAATCTACATATATTTGTTGTGGGAAGATAAAAGCATTTGGAAAAGAAACGTATCACTGAACAATTGGGCCTATGTTGGTTCAGGCCAAAGCAAAAATGGTTTGACTGAGTGGTTATTCTAAAGTAGGAAAACACTGTCAATGGTCTAATGTAAAATTTTACGAATCTTTTTATAAGCTGCACACAGATATTCAATACAAGACAGTGTTGTACTTCTGCCAAAGTTTCCAGGAAATCATTGACAAGAAACAATCCAAGCATGAAACAAGGTGTCATCCTGCTGCTAAATACTGAACAAAGATGGACACTTGTAAATACCACAAGATCGCTAAGATTGCTAATATCACCAAGATGGCTAAGATTGCTAAGATCACTAAGATCGCCAAGATCACTAAGATCATCAAGAATGCGAAGACCAGAAATTAATCTTAGTAATCTTAATAATGATCTTACTAATCTTAGCGATCTTAGCAATCTTAGAATTCTTAGCAATCTTAGTGATCTTATGGTATTTATAGGTGTCCAACAAAGATGTGCCAGAGTCAAGTGGTAGTATGGAGGAATTTTTGTTATAGTTGACTGTCTACCATGATAATTTAGTCTACTGCAAGCCCCACCTGTTTCTCCATAGTTTACCTATGTATCGACCACAAACTAAGATGGCGTTAAATTTTTTTATCTTTGAACGTCACTGCGTTATTCAAATGAAGCACATAGGGTTAATTTTAGACATTTAACTTGCTGAACTTAGTATGGAAACTCTTTGGATGAGCATATTTAGTATCAAGTTTCTTCAGATGCATTTTACTCTTAACTGCTTTTTTTAAATTAAAACATTTTTGTACTTAATAACATATTTGCAATGAATGACATGAAGGTATAGTGAAAACTAGTTATGATTAGGATGAACTAATATCTATAAGCTACCATCCCCATGCAAAATGTTTTGCAAGCACATTTCCAGCAAAGCAACAAGCTTTTTTTAGCTGAACTTACCAAACAGTTTGTCAAAGTCTTTAGCAAACACACGTGGCCTCAGAATATAACAATACGTTATTTCTTTGGTTTCTTTGGCTCTCTTCCTAATTCTATTTAACCAAGTTGTCATACCAGTGATTACTATACATGTAAACTTTGCATTTTACTACGCAGTGCGGTATTTCGAAGCTCTGATATATCTAATCTTTTCTCAATGATTAGGTAGGATGCAGATATGCACATTTTAATCACAAAAGCTATGCTAGCATTTCACTTGGCCATAGGCCTAGTCACTTGCAAGTGATTAACTCTAACTTGACTCTACTCATGAACACTTTGTTGCTTTAGGTCTAATCACTAACAAGAATATACTAGCAGAAGATAGTTTTATATTCTTATTGCTTGGAATTACTACTGTCTATCAAAAAGAATCCTTTTTAACAGCATAAGATTTTATAGAGTATATATTTCAACTACTAAATAGGCATCATCAACCCTTATTCAAATTTCTGTGATTCATGTCTAATGTTCATTAGGGGTACAACTGAAAAGATCTAAGCTTTGAGGCCAAGTGTGTGCTTTGCCATAGCATTGCACTGTGTAACCTGTATCATCATGTAGAACTAGAATGATATTGGATGTGCTTGTATTTGAAAACCAAAAATCAAGATCTATTTAATGTAAAACTAAGCTAATTGGTTTTGGATAAGAGGTGTTTGTCACAACTCACATTAAAAAAGTAATCGCCAAACTTTATTCCTTTACTCAGAGAAGCAAAATAACTGACAAACAATAGCCTGAGGTCAGAAATTTCGCCTGACACCCGCAAAAGGTCCAGCAAAACATAGGAAGGAACTCATCTCTATGACAACGTTAAATCCCCATGTGTGAAAAGAGCACAGGTGTTCATGTCCACCAGAGGTGAGTATGGAGAGGATTGGATATCCTGCGGGATACTTGCGGTTTTTTTCAAACAGGCTTAGATTTGGATAATTATATTTGAAGAAAATTGAACCAGGACAGGATCAGGATATGTGTTTGATTTCTCCATCAACTTCCAAAACGTCCTCAATTAAAATTTGGTGTGTGCTAGCAACAGGACTGGCTGATGGCTTGACCCAGGTGGACTTTCGCCAACCCTTTGTGGATTCAACATGTTAGAACACGATTATTAAACTGCGAAACCTGTGTTTTTATATTTTCATCGACATGAAATTAATTTGTGATCTTTGATGTTATTGTAGTTCCTCTTGCTGCATTCGTGTTATTTCGTGATTTGAGTCACGAAAATGCACGAATAAGCCATACCATGCCAGCTATAACGAACTTTCCCTGAAGAGAATGACAAAGATGATCATTATTCGGTTTGCCGGTTGGATATCCGGAAGGATAGTGAGTTTGCAACTGGATACGGATATCCAAAAACTGCTTTCAAACGGGAACAGGATACGGATAAGGATACCCGAAACGCTTATCTCGATATTTCGAGTATTCAGACTCTTGGAAAAAGTTGTACAATCATTCATTTAGTGTCAGACTTCTGTGCTATGACTCCAAGTCTGTCTATGGTGTAATCTCAATACCGTAGTGTAGTCCCATGCCCCACTGATGGAACACGCCACGTTTGTCAGCATGAGTCTGTTGGTGGTGTAGATAGATAGAGCTCTTACAGTATACATGACAGTTGTTTGCATTGTACCTCGGTGGCAAGAGAAGGCTTGCTGTTATCTATAGTCTAGACTAGAGGACAGGTTAGCTGTTTTAATGTGGTCTGTGGTCTACACTAGGCCCGGCTGTCTTCACACCTAGTTTACGTGAGCCTGTATTGACTGGTCGTTGGACGATACCAGGCCAGTTAGCTTTTTTCGTTCTTCAACACGCTGCGCAAAATTGTCGTTTTATGACACTGGCTTGTTAGACTGAATTTGAAGTGAGTCATTTCAAAATTTGTGATATGGTTCAAGCTAGTTTGTTGTTTCAAATCGTGTTTGGTTTGTACACTAGCATTATAAAGGCAACATGGATAGGATTAATAATTGAAATTATGAATGTACAAACATGGAGGGTGTCAAAGTGGAACCACTGTTCCTAAACAAATGACTAAAGAAAACCTTGGTGTGGCAAAACTTCAGCTATGCTTTATGATGCAATTGACACTGAAAAGTATTTAGGTTGAACACATTTGGTTGAAGTGGTCATGAGACAAAGTAGAATATGCATCTTCTTCTTTTGAGACAGTTGTTCAAACCACTGCTTGGCCGCGCTAGATCTCGGGGCAGGTGTTGAGCAGCCATTCGATTGTCTCATCGTCCAGAACCATCAGGCTATGCAGTCCATGAGGAGGTCGATGGATTGGACATTGGAGGACAACATGGTCGACGGTTTGTTCTTCTGCGCCACACTCACAGGCCGCAGAGGAGGCC
>JGI24159J19872_10011577_pt1 | contig 11553 bp, 3 predicted proteins | sample Ectturendosymbi4_FD_19872 | JGI IMG/M metagenome (IMG submission 19872) | reverse complement strand
CTACTTAGCGCTAAATGTCGTTGAATATCGTAAAACCATCATCAATAAGATAAACAAAAATGTTTTTATGTAGTTTTGTTGCATTTCAGTGTATTTGTAATGATATGTCATTCTTTATGCCATACTCTAAATAAGTGGTGACTCTGGCTCACTGGCTCTTCGGGCTTAGGTTGGGTCTTGGATTCAGTATAAAAAAGAACGGATATTTGATTGCTATGTATTCTGCCAATCCTGATTTCAATTAATTCCAACAACTAAGGGGAGCTTGGGAGGAAAAAATGTGCTGGTTCTAGATCTGCTTCGGGTCCTTCACAAATAACAGCTGATTAGGAGCTACACTCGCTTTTCAATACTATGACTAGAAAATGGCAGGTTTTATCAATTTTACAGGAGTAGGGTTAAAATTTTAACTGATAACTATTCATCAAAGTCATTAGTTAATTTTAAAAGGTCGCTGGATGATCTCAAATAATCCACATAACAACGTTGCTTTGCAAATATCTCAACTGTACATTAAATTTCACATTAATAGTAGGCCGTAGNAGTTCTCACAAGTAAAGCAAATTTNAATATCCTATAATTCCACTACGGTCATANAAGGACAAGAATTTTGTTACTCGCTTTGGCATGGATTCTACCAGGTTTTTGAAAGTATTCTTTGATTTACTGTCCCAATACCACATTGGAATAATGACTTCTATCAACGATATAATCACTACAAACTTTGCCGTTTGATGCAAGGCAGGATAGTAATTTTTCAACCGAATGCAAGTGAAGTACTGAGGGGTGGCGAATGGGGCGACTGCCCCAGACATCCAAGGCAGTGGGGCATCCAAAGAGTGAAATTACAAAAATTAAAATGCTACAAATTGCTTTTTCCTATTGCAAGGTTACTAACACATGCTGCACGGATGTAATTTTTTGAAACTTGTTTTTTTGTCAACACTAGTTTGTAAATGTTAAAAATGCCAATAATTCTGAATTATCCCATTCTTCCACACCAGGGGCCTATACTATAAATGCAAGGAGCAGACCCAATCAAACTGTTGGTGACGTGACCTTTCCAGGTCGTGCGGTCAAAGGAAAATCACAAAAATGGTTTGACAAATGATTATAGAAGTTTAATTGATTTTCTGAGCAGATCCTTCAGACTCTGCTATTTCAATTTGCTTGATTTAGCTGATTTTTGATGCATCGCTAGTTTCCGATTTCGTTTTTGTTGTTGTGGCAACCATGTGCATTACAAGGATTTTTTCCCAAAGGGAGGGCACTAGTGATTTATGAAATGTTTCTCTAGGGTGGTGTCAAAAGCGGTAAAATTTGTTTTTTCCGATTCGAAACTAAGAAAACAATTTTTTTGTTAATATTTTCAAAATTTTGGTGGGACTGCCTCCCTTCCTACGCCCATGGTGGCAACCCCGAATGTGCACAATTGGTCTACGGAGTCTAAAATTTTTGACTGCGACTCCGCTCCTGCTTTGGCTGAATATACTGCGACTCCGCTCCGACTCCGAAACAATTTGAAATTTGAAAAATTGACTCCGGCTCCACTCCTGGTCCGGTTTGTCATGAAAAACATTAAACTCTCAGCTCCACGCCTTTTTCGAAATTAGTTAAGACTCCGGCCGTACTCCACCACTGGCTTGTGCTAAGCCTCACACCTTTGCTTGCAAACTGTGCATCATTTCATGCTTCATCATTGACTTGCAGTTCAGGCGGATTGATCATAACGGCTCACACAAGTCCGTATCTGTTTTGTCCCTTCAGTAGTTGCATATATAACAGCTACATAATGACAAATGAACGATTTCTTGCGTACTTTATGCGCATTCTCAGTTCTTGTGTAGTTTAGCGAGTTTCAAACTGTCAACCCTGTGTATCCGCCATCTCAGCTGCAACCTTCTTTGCTTGACTGCTATTCAATGCAACAGCCGGATGTCTTTGCACTTGTGAAATGCCTTGTCGTAGCATTGAGTGTGTTTTACACCCCTGTTTTAACGCATTGCCAGATACTTTTGCATTTATGAACTGCTCTGTCTTCGCGTTGCGTGCTGTGTTTTCATTTTTGCTCCGATCTCCTAACTTGGAGCGCAGATAATTGGTTGTTCGTCGCAGTGACACAATGTATAACAAGTAAGGGGAGCGCGTGTAGAAAAATATGTATGTTGTGTCACACAACTTCGCCGAAAGTGTGACGTCACAAACCGCGTATATCCGGCAACAATGACCACCACTCGCCCCTGCTCAAAACTAGAATTTGGTAGGGGACATGCAATCAAGCATTCGCCCCGGACATTACCAGACCTCTGCACGCCATACTGCCAGATACGGATGTCCGAAAATTGGTTTCAAGATGGAACCGGATACGGATGCCGATAGCGTTATTCACTCTGGAACGCTTTAACTTTGAGAATTGAGGCTGTGAAAACAATTTTTGGTCACATTTGACATCTTGGAAAAACTTGCACATTGCATCTTTTCAGTTTTTTGTTCCATGCCTCCGAGTCTATCGATGCATTAAACACATACTTTTGGATAGTCTTCGGAAACAAATATTACGATTTGAACCCAAACCAAAATCTGATGGGATACGAATATCATGCTTTAAAAACAGGATAGGATTGGGTAGTAAATATACAATATCCGATCAGCTCTGGCAAATATTAGCTTGGTCATAATGGTACAATTCAATCTTTGTTACCGAGATTTTGTTACGAATAACAAATTCTCAATAGAGCGAGTTTCCAGGCCAGTCTAACTCATTTAATTTTTGTTTCAAAACCGTTGTCAAAATTTTAGATGAAAGACAATTTCATCACGTATTTTTATAAATTACATCACGTATTTTCTCAATTACATCACGTATTTTTATAAATTACATCACGTATTTTCTCAATTACATCACGTATTTTTATAAATGCGTTATACCCTCAATTGGCATAAAGGAACCTACTTCAGAAAAGCTGAAATTTCCCCATAAAATTTTACTTTGTGGGTGCTTTACTGTCTCATTTAATAGGCAGGACTTTACTGCTCAGTGCTCCACCTTCCTGATACTGACCTATCTGCTGTGCTTTACTTGAACAAACATGACTTTCATCTGAAAACAACATTTTTTCCAGTCTTCTTCAGGCCATTATTTATGATTTTTGCCATTTCTAATCTTTTGTTTTACTTTTTGAGTAAGAAGTTGCATTTAAGCGGTTTCTCAGTTTTCTGCCAGCCACCAGTAGGCGGCTTCGCACTATACTTGAGCTTACGTGAACTTCAACATGCATCAAATTCTTATGTGAATCAAACCTCGTCTCCTTTGCATACCTTTTGCAGTTCGGAATGGCTGTTTGTGTATAGTTTCAGTGTTCCGAAAGCGTTAAATTGCGACTCCGCTTCCTAGGTGTGATATCTGTCAATAATCACAGAAATTCCAACATCTACGACTCTCAGGAAGGGGTGAATGTTAGAAGTTTGAGGTCCGAGACAAAATCTCAGCAAGGGGACACAGCATAGTGCACATTTTCATGTGTACAATTTGTGGTCAAAGGGCTCTAGCTCCTATACATTATATAAAAAGCGGCCCCTATATTTGCATATGCGGCACAAAAACTTTACTATTGAAATCAATTTGATTTTTTCTATTTGTCTGGGAATTTTTTTCTGCATGAAATTAATATTCACACTACAAATTGTTTTTCATTTTATATTGTTCTTTGTCTACACATCGTTGAGAACCCGTCTTTGGCCCATTTACACATATAGTGTGTTTTATTTTGAAAAGCAAAGGTTTGCTTCAGAACTAATTAAATGTGGCTCTAGATTGGTTCATCAGCTTACAAAACAATGGGGAAACTAAGTGCAAAACTCTCAAGGACGGGCCTAACAGCATTTCGGGAAAAAGGGGGACCGAAGGCGACTTTCTCGTTACTCCCATAATAACACCCCTGCTCTTAAATATATACGACAGAAGGAACTAGATTCATTTAATAACACTATTTATCGGATTAAAGTCCTTTGTGACGTATTAAAATATATTTTTCGACTGTTCCGATGCGTCACGCCGTGGCAAGTGCATAAGGCTAACAATGAAACAGCAGCAACTGGGGTATTCCCAAAAGCACAACAGAAGAAAAGGTGATTCATATTTTATATCGACTTAAACAACAACTTTTGTTTATTAATTTGCGCAATATTGTTTAAACAAAGTTATAACAACAAAAACGTTGTGCATAATTTCCCATTTAAATTTTGCCTTTTGAAGTACATGGGCTTTCTAGACTCGTTTGGGGACCGTTGCACCTCCCTCTCATGGGACCAGAGCCACTAACTTTTGTTATAGTATGATCGTAGAGTTGATGTAATTTTTTCACAAATTTGTCTGTTTCAGTAAACAAATAGCTTAGTACCATATTGCAAACGTTCTCTAAGTTTCTTTTTGGATAATATTGGTGAAGTTGTTGTAGTTTATTTTGATACACGCTAAACACAGACAGTTTGTGATTGTTGTTTTCGTTTTAACAAATGTGTCTGTTTTGTTGCACTAACAGCTCTGTATCACAAAGAAGGGTGTTCTTTGATGTTTATATGTACTATGCACACTGAGATCTTTCATTTGATATGCTGTATGTCATGGTCTGAGGCGAATTTTCATTTTCGGGGCCCTACGCTATTTTAAATTGGTGGCCCTTCTGGAAGGTTTGCAACAACTGACGTCATACAAATTAGCACTACACGTGTAGCAGGCACTTTTTGGCCTGCAAGAAGTAATCACTGTACAGCAGGCTAAAGCCTGGAACAATTGCTGTACAGCATGCTGGACCTGGAATAGTAACTGTAAAACAGTAGGCTGAAAGCTAGAAAGAAAGTAAACAATGTCATTAGCCTCTGAGCATGTTTCTTGTCATGCGTTGATCATGCTTCTTGTCATGTGCTGATCATGCGCTCAGTCATATCTGTTGCCATTAACTGAACATGCGCTTATTTGCACTTCCTGCCACCAATGTGTCACGCGACTTACTACACGTTTGGTCATGAGATCGTGACAATGGCTATGCCATTTTTGATGGGATTGCCATGAAAGGGTGTTTTCTTTTTGACCAATCAGAGGCCCTAATTCCTTGGGAAATTCCAACACAATCGAGTATAAAAAGGGCAGATTTCGCCTCCAAATTCAGACTTGTCTCAAACTTCACGTGAGTCCCTGGGCAAGTCTCCCTCAAACTTCACGCGAGTCCCTGAGGAAAAAACACTTTAGGACTTAGTCCTGCCCAACAAAAGAGATACAAAATATTGCCTTGTGCGGGCGAAGCCCTGGTCGAATTTTTCGACAGCATAAATACTTATGCTAAAAAGAGATTACGAAAATTGCCTTGTGCGGGCGGAGCCCTGCCAAAATTTCTTCTGGGCATAAAACACTTAGTCTCAGAAAATGTTACAAAAACTGCCTTGTGCTGGTGAAGCCCTGCCCAAATTTTCTTTATGTATTTGTTTTATTATAATGACTCTACAATGATTCATGGAAATACAATTAAAAAGATAAAGCTGATTTTAACATCAGACCGAAATCCCAAACCAAACTGTGTAACGAAAAACGTCAAACCAAAACACAATGACTGTCAAGTAGTTAAGCTCCACTTTGACTAATGGTTTATTTCCGATAACGAAATTCTGCTTCGTGCAATACGTTCGGAATTTCAGTTGAAGTGAGACAGCCAGTTAAACACCAGTCTTAAGAGTTAAATTCAGAAGACTTTGATTGATTTTTAACATGTATGTATTGATTATTATTCAGAAAAGTTATATTCTCTAAAAATAGACACAGTTGCATGAGTGTGCTTGAACGAGAAGTTATCCAAGTCAAGTTGCGTACTTGGTAAGTTTCATTGTCTATTTATTATTGTGTTTTATGTGTGATAAAAATAAAGGTCGATAAATCAAATATATTACTTGTGTTCATTACTGGATATTTTATAGTCAAGCATCAGTAGTAGACCGGTACATCTAATAAAAAAATTTATGTGAAGATGGACTGTGGTACAGTTAGTTACGAACCCAACCTAGCAGAGTAGTTGTACCTAAAGTAACCACTTTTGCTAACATACCAGCAAAACATCGTTACACACGTGCTCGCTACACTCACTGAACAAGTTATTCCAATTCATAACCATATTACTTTCCCTCTATGTCAGGAACAGAAACAGTCATGATGAAGCTAACGAAAAAGCCAGCGGTGACGTAATCTGACAACACTCCCACTACATATTCATTGAGTTCCCAGTGCAATTGCATGGTTTGCAAGTGTCAAGGGTTCGCTCTGAATAAAGCACCTGTACTTCTTACGACACCTAACAGCCTGTTACTGTACATAGTCGGCGATTGACGGGACTATTGTCTGCAAAATCGCTGACAATTTTGCCACACTTTATCTTTCTAGCTAAAGCGTGTTCAGCATACAGAATAGCAAGACTCTGCAGCATCCCCCGAAACAAACTTGTGTTGTGGTATCACAGAACCATAACATGAATGATAACAAAAGTGACAATGACACTGGATCAAACACAACTTCGATAACATCTTGAGATGAAACGAACTGCATAATTGTTTGTGATTCGTAGTCGCTTGTATTATATAAATGTGCCATTATAATCGTTTTTGTTGCGTACAGAAAATCATTGCATGTTGCTTATAAACACCAAATGAACATTTACGATGAAAAATAAAATTTATCATTCCCTCACTGCACACGTAAAAAAGTCCTTGCCTATAGATGGTGAAATTACAACGGTATTATTGACAATACCGGAACATCATATTATTCTGAAAGCAATAGTAATGAAAAACATATAGAAAATATAAAATGCCTCGATCAGAAAAGACAAGGAAAACGCTTCTTTGGTCAGATCAGTTAAGGCGTGAATAGAACAATCAATGGGCTTCAATTACTTCCTAAATTGGAAAGCCATACGTTCAACGATAAATTACAAGTGGAGTGAAGCTTGATGTCTTGCTTCACCAGAATGAATGCAAATTACAAGTGTTGGTACAATCAGAAACACCATCGACCCTGCATTAAAGACAATATATGTGCAGCGAAGTTAAACGATATTGCTCCTTAATGAGAAAAGCAATTCGTACGTGCACGCGAAAGCAATACATTGAACGTGCAGTGAAGACGAATGATTACCTAAAAGCAACTGTTTGAAACAAAAAGCAGACTTATTTGGGAAGTAAAATAAATAGTGAATAGCGGAACTAAAATATCTGGTACAAATAATCAACATGCAACGTGAACGGTGCAAAATTACAATATCCTCATACTTGTTATATCGCCAGTAATGCTAATCAATGATCAAGTGTACTTTAAATGCTATTTTGTGTATGTAACTTTTAGTTCTTAAGTGATGTGTTTTACAGTGAATGAATGCATGTACTATGAATGTATTTATTGTCATGTGTATTGTGAATGCATTGACTTTTGTAAAGTATGTCAAACGCCTAAGCATGACCAAAAACACCCCCAAGTAAATGAATAGCTAGCTAGTCAAGATAATGATGTCATGTGCGAAATTCTTACAAACATTACGCAACCTGCAATAACTGTTCTAGAACATTCGAATCAGCTGAACAACAAGTTCAAAACAGCATTGTCATCCCAACGCAACCTGAGAGAAAATTGTTTTCAGACCTAAAGGAAATGGATATAGGAGGCAATTCACCAGTAATTGAGGTAATTCACTAAGCGACTTGTAAAGTAAATCAAGAAAGAACTTTCGCGAAGTCTGCGTCATAACCAAAAGTTACCAAATCTGCGACAACAACATGTTGCATGACGCAAAACATAAGAAAAAGTTGGAAGTCTTTAAATACACTCAAGCCTGACTGAAGAAAGTTAGTTGATTTCGAACTTGGAACTGAGTTGGACGTACAATAGCCAACGAGGTACAAGTAGAATGAAACTCATGAAAGGATATTGCTATCTGAACACGAGATAGAAATATCTAGGCCATGAAATTATGAAAGTTACAAATAAAAGTATGCTAAATTGCATATTAGTAAAACCAGGTTAAGAGTTAGGATTAGGACCAAATAAAACATAAACTTTAAGGCGGTTGACTCACTGATGTCTACTCTTGTAAAATGTAAGTACCGCATGTGTTACGCGCATATTCTTTTTATGTTCATGTAAATGTAATCTAAAGTGTTGCTTTGGTGTCAGTGCAATGTTGAACTACGTTTCTTATCACGTAATTAGTAAGTGTCATGTTTATTTTATGCGCATGTAAAGTAACCCCTTGGTCAATAAGAATAAAATGCTCTCAAACGTTAATTCACCACAATGATTCCAGTGGCTGTTTCGCAAACAGTTACTGTAAACTGCTGTGCTAGCGTCGTGTAAATATGAGAGAGAAATATGGCAACTTAGTCGTTATGGTGAAGTCGGCTAATTTGAAAGAATCCACAAATGGGAATTTAGACGAACGGCATAATTAAATAAATTATAGCAACTCTAAATTAACATTGTAGGTAAGCACTATGGGCAGGTGTAAAACCTATAATACCAGTTAGAATTTTATATTAATTTTCAACTGTTAGAAACTAAACGGAAGGAACAGTCAGATTCAAAACGACGTCAGTGACTGACAACGTGTTTGACTGGGCCCTCCTGAACAAAATTCTTGAAGGCGCTTAAAGGTAAACTGAGACTGGTCCTTCCATACCTTCGTGCCTCAAAGACTAATAGTAAGTCAGGGCAGATTGTGTGATCTAGATTTGATGAGGAAAGGAGCATTTTTGACTAATTTAACCGGAAAAGGCTGGATATATTATTGTTTCGATGGAATTGTGTATTGCGAACACAAGTGATGCATGGCTTGCATTAAATAATTTATTGTACAATTCAAATTAAATGTGTTTTTTTTAAAGAAATTGTCGTTTGCAGGTGCAATATATTGTTTGATTTTTTTCTAGGGTGTACAATTTTGTCAGGCAACACAACGTAGTACTACAAATTATGATAACGTTGTTATTTGAATGTTTTGATATTCTTTAATAAAAATTAATGAGTATAGAAGTATGATCTTTATGGATAATTTGTGTTATATTTGCTGAAAATTCGAAGAAAAAAAATATATTTTCCGTTACAAAACACTTACTTTCTTAATGTTTTAACTTTAGTAAAAATTGTGCCTATATATAACACATAAATTATTAGAAAGGGCGCACACATCAACTTTGCCACTGGCGTCATTTCGCACAGATACAGCAGTGCATTTTGCACCATTGTATATCTTATCTACAGTGCAGGCTTGTCTTGCCTTCAGGAACATGATTTTGATTGGCCGAAGTATAAGCCAGTTGCTACCAATGGAGCAACAGCTATGGAAGGTTCTACTAAATGAGTTGTGCGAAAAATCAAAAACGTTTTTCGTGACTGTGTTGCAACCCGTTCTTAAGGTGATTTTTCGTTCGTAGACCAACGTCAGTTCTGGAATTTGTTCTTGATGACGACAAAAATTGTGAATTTCATCCGTTCACAATTAAGGAAGCATCGAATGTTTTCAAAAGTGTGCAAGGACATGTTAGCCGACACAATGAAGGTGTATATTTTGAGGCGCTCTGGTTATCGAGAAGAAAAGTTTCAGAGCTGGTGCTTCAACTGCGGCAAGAGTTGTGAGATTTCCTTGCCCAGCAAGGACACCGAATGTGTACTAATTTTGAAGGCAACATATTTTTGACTTTACTTGGATTTGAATTTTCTGCTATGGATCGTACAGCCCTTTACAGATGAGGGAATTTGACGTGGGCAATACACACGTGGAAACAATAGCGCAGAAAACGACAGGACACGACACGTAACACAATTCAGTGAAAGTCGGTCTTCCTGCTCACGAAATAAGTTTGTTCAACACCCAGGGTGAATTAAAAAGAAAGCATTGCTGCCGCTGAATGTTGTCCGCCAGTTGTGAAAAACGAGGTTTTATACTCTGTTTCAAGGGCTTTTATCATAAGATGATCAACATCCTTGATGAGTTTGTTTTTTCATTTAATTTCGACAAGAACAGAAAATTCTTACAAAAGTAGATTATTGGTATGAGAACAAGAACAAAAATCGCGTTTTGACTGAGATTCAGGAATGCTGAGGAGTGGTACCCAAAAATCGGCTAAGAAAGCGACATTTACAGCGTAAAAATCCCTTAAATGTTATACTTCTACAACACTAGATCTTAATGCATGTCATGGATGTACAGGTTTTCGAGCAAATGTAAAAGTGTGCATAACCACAGAAAAGGTTGACAACTACCGGTCTAGTGAACCGTCGTCTTCAACGATTCCCAATCGTTGCCGGTAGCCTCCGTCAGCTGGCTTTTAGAGTGTGAGACAGTTCTTGTTGAACAGCTGGAAGTTTGAGCTTGTTGACGTTGAGCCATTTCACAACTTTCTGCCCCTGGGGTTTTCTCATGTGTGCTAACCTCTAAGTGAAAGGAGGAAAGATCTGGTAAAATTAACTTCTTAGCCTGCGTGACAGGCAAACCTCAAATAATAAGACCAACTAAGAAGGCATCTGTAGAAGAACCGTTCCAGCACGTAAACATCCTATGCCTTCCCAAACTAAATACCTCATCAGTAGGCAAATTTATGCACTCTCATTGCAACAGAATGCTTCCAAATCATTTGAATGACTATTTTAATCCAATCAGGTCCTAAATTCCCACTCCACAAGACAATCAACATCCGTATCCTAAGTAGGCAGTGTACGTGCCTGATATCATGTCATAAGCAATCGGATATTGTTGTCCGAGCATGACTTCGGATCGTGACCAGTGTGATTGTTTTCCCCGAATAAAAACTAATGTGTCTCTTGCCAATGATGCTTCATGCAGCGTCACAGAACAAATCTTATGGTTGGACGCAAGTAGTTTTAAATTCTAGCCAAAGGCTGGTGGTATTCCAAATTTTCTTATCAATGATAAAAACTTCAAAAATAGCTTTCAACTGTTTTTGCAGATCATGGCGATGTGGATCATTGCTTTGTAAGGTAGTTTGAAGGGCGTAGCCTTATAACGTCACTAGTTTTGATAGTGATTTTCTTGTAAGACCAAACAAGTGAAGAAATTGCATACAGTGTCACCTGTTAAGAAATTAAATAACAAAAGTTAGGTTTCTTCATTCCATACGTAATGAAATCCAACCATAATTTTTTTCCCATTTTCAAAGAGATCCATCATGAGTGACAGGTCAAGTTGGAAATATTGTCAATGGAAGATGTCTTTTTGTTCAAGTGCAAATGCCTGTGCATTTTGATCTAAGTTTTGCAGGAAAATGTTTGCAGCAACCGCGTTTGCATAAACATTTTTGCTGCAACCCAGTTTCTATTATTAAACCGTTGAACCAAACAGAAGTTTCTCCGATTAAGTAGTCCACCGAGAGAACAGATTTCAGTATAACAGATTTTTTCAGTATAAAGGCAACATTTTTTTGACGTTTGTATTATTCTAACACATGCCTTCGGCAATAACTTGGGAACACCCACTTCAATTCGGGAATTTTCTTATTTTCAAC
>JGI24159J19872_10011575_pt1 | contig 11554 bp, 7 predicted proteins | sample Ectturendosymbi4_FD_19872 | JGI IMG/M metagenome (IMG submission 19872) | reverse complement strand
ATATTTTCACGAAAATACGCAACATTTGTCCACTTTCATCTGAAGACTAAGCTGAGTGATGCAGTAGTTGTTTTTTACAAGCGCTATACTTGTCAGCAGGTGTCTTAGTCAACNATGAACATCTCAAAAACTGGAAAAACTTAGAAACGGTTTTGTGTTGTGGCAATGCAGTTTTCTGATCTAAATCTATTTGGTACCACATTATGCTTGAATTTTGTTCTTTTTGCCGGATGGAAAACTCGTAAAAAATTACGTCACCACAAGCATGCCAGATAATTACAAGAATATTTCAGATTCCGAAGCACACTGCATAGAAAATTACACAAAAGATTCTTTTTACGAATGAGAGAAATGTAATGTGATACTGTTTTGAAATCATACGGGAAATTGCTGCGCTTTGGCTGCAGGTCAAAAAGAAACAGTGAAATCAAAGCAAGTTCTCAACCAACCCTTATGTCAATCATAAACCAACCCAAATGTCAATCAGTCAACCAACTCTATAATGAAACTCTTTTCCTCAACCACTGATGCAAAAGGTGAAGGTTAAATCCAAAACTGCACAAGACAGACGATACAAGCAAGAAAACCAAAAGAAGTGAAAAGTCAGGCATATATACACCTGAGATTGGGAAATGTGTAAAGTATTTGGTAGAAAATGGGAGTGTAAGAAATGTGTAGAAAAGAAATTTAAGCAAGTATGATTTATTCAAGGTTTTTGATGAGGTTTGCCTCTACACTGTTTTAATTAATTTTTAGCACAGTTTTAATTAAACAGAAGTAAATCTTCAAATCCGTTTTAAACAAAACGAAAAGCGGTCTTTGATAGTATGACGTGGCAAAGGCCTTTGACCATATGGTATTGTAAACCATAGAGTAAGTCTGAAAAAGATAANTGAGAATAATTATTGAGAAAAGTTAATCTTGGAACAAATAATTATATTTATAATTATAACTACTTGAGTAGGAGGGANTATTTTTACTTGAAATTAAATTATCTTGAAACTTAGGGGAAAGTACAGCAGATCGTTTTGAAAGAATGTACACTTGGCGACCGGTAGTTTCCGAAAGAGCTCACCGAAGCGTGACGATAGCAGGGTAGGAAATCAAATATTTCATCAAAGCAGGTGGTTGATTCAGACTGACGGCGCATCTCGATCGAATTATGTGATGTCAGTAAAAGATTTACGCTGTTAACGCTCGCCGCAGCAAAAAAAAAAAAAGTTGCGAGCGTTGTTGGAGCTACCCAGGCGCTGTTGGATGTCAGCGTATAATACCGCGAATAAAACTGTGTAGACACTTTAAAAGGAAACTTGGCTTTGCAAGTTCTTCTCGCACCGAATACGTTGTAGTGCACACGTATGCTTCGTCACCCTTAATCTGCAATTTCTTGCAACGGGTGTTTCAGCGATCAGACATCAAACGGTTTTCGATAAACACTGCGCCACAGCAACGGTGTGTAGTCCGGTTGCGTAGTGACTAGGTCAAATGTAAACAAACATCACATGCGCTCTTGTACCGGTTGAAGCAAAACCATCGTTTGCCCATAAATCCACAAACTCTTCCTGGCCTCCTCCGCAAGCAGCCTCCTCATTCTGCCAACAACGGAAAGTGTTGTGGGGCTTCAACAGCGGAGTAAATGCGGATATCCGGTACTCGCGGGAGGTATTGCCTCTCGCAGGGCAAATGAAACCAATACGAAAGTTACACCGCCCTTCCGCTTGGTTCTGCAAAACTCATGACTTCTTGCGTGGTTCGCAATATTCAGTAATCGCCAACGAATTATGCGGCAAGGCTGATCATACTTTATCATGCCTTGTTCAAACTAGTAACTAGGATTGAGAAAGATCAGAAACACAGGTAATTTTCCTTACAAATTATTTTTCCGATAAAATCCGAGTAAATTGGACAGTTTTTTATTTGCAAGAAACTGGAACCGTCGAGCAGCCCATGTTTTATGCANATATTATGCNTTGCAANACACTTTGTGTCAAAACCAGGGGTACGGAGCCGAAGCTCAGATCAAAATTTAGAGCGGAAGCTGGAGCTANGGCCATTTGAGAGGTAACTCCGGCTCGGGACCCTTCCTAGATACTAANTGCTTTGCCAAATTGACTGAAAGCTAAACTAGCGAAAACANTGCTCTTTNTTGCACAACTAAGCGCAATTGTTGCGAGTTACGACACCAGACTGCCACAATGGATCTTTGATGTTTTCTTGGGTTAACCATCGCTAAGTCTGTGGCATTGTAGAGTAGCTGGACGGGCGTGGTGTTACTTGTAGAAGTAAACGTTGTAAACTCTCACAACATCTTGCTTTCTAGTCAGAATGGTCAAACCGGATCTTTAGTAGTGTAGCGACCGAAAAAGAACTAAGCTGCAATCAGTAGCACAGTTGGTATAAGCTATAGTATTTCTTCGAACAAACGTCGTTTCATTATTGTCTTTTGTGTTGATGCATATATGTGCATGTTAGAAAGAACACATGAGAGAAGTAATCGACAATGTGTGGTTTGCCTTTTCCATGGTTTTCTCGGAAAGAGCTGTTATCTGGCATCGCCAAGACAGCAACAGGCAAAGCATGCAATGAGTGAAAAACATTTGATCGACTGGAACTGGGACTGTGTCAAAATACTCGGACACAAATGTACTTTTCCAAACAGACGTTTTCTTGATTCCGGTCGTAGCAAATAACAAAAGGTCCTCAGGCATTAACGGCAAAACCAGTGATTGCCTTTCCAGAATTTGTTTATAAAACCATAAACTTGAATAACGCTTCTGCCAGTAACTGCTCGCTGATTGTCTGAACTTGTGATTGCCGTTTTTTCGCTGATTTCCTCATGATAGGAGGGCTGCTTCTAAAAAATATCAGATTAAATTACTCAAACAAGTTTGTTAGGGGAGATGTGGGGTCTTTGACCAGGGTGGGCGCAATGGCCACAGGATGTTTCTCGCCACCTAGCGAACGTGTGTTGTTATGGTTTTGGCAGTGAAGCTGAGATTGCTTTCTTGTTGCCCATATGTGTTTTAAAGGAGCTGTGGCTGTCAAATCAATTTTTGCGGGCTAATTTTGATTTTGAACGAAGAAAGTAACATTTTGGTGCCTGCGTTTTTTTGTTTTTGCAAATGACAAGTAACTTTTTTCGAAAGATTATTTGCAAATGTGATATGCTCAAGGAAAGAGTTTAAAAAGTGCAAGACGTTGAGAACCGACACTGCACACTTTTTTGTTGTGACACGTGATGCAAAAATGGTGGCGGAAGGGACCTTTGAACCATGCGAGAAAGGGGTCAATGACCCGGCGGTTCAAAGGTCACTTAGCATATGGTCTGATGTCTCCAGCTTAAACATGCCTACTTTCAAAATTAGTAAATGCAAAAACGATTGTTTAGAAGGCCTGAATAAGGCGTTGAGCGATGTGACGGAGCATCAAATCAGTCTGCGAAAATCTTCCAAAGATAATAATATTGACTGAATGCCTTACGTCGATGGGTTCAAAATGCCAAAAAAGAAGGTCGTGATTCTGTGAGAAAACATTCGATGGCTACTATGGACAGTTGTGTTGAATGACATATGAAAAGATTTTTGCTGATCTTCGTCATCAATTTTCCAAGCTTTGCGAAGCATCTTAGAGCAGTATGAACGAATCAATCATCTAAGCACAGTAACATGAAGCATCAAAGCTCAAGGTTTCTAGCACAGCTAAAGAGAAACCAAAGATGCGCACAAAATCGTGAGGCGTCAACTATCCTATCTAGCGATGCGAGTGATATTATAAACTCAGTACATTAAGACAGTGGCACAACAAATGATTGCTCCTTAACCGATCCGGAAATGGGAGGTGTATTGAGCGGATGTTCGGACCAAAGTGTTGCGGCGGGTTGTTACAATATTGTAAAAGTTCATTCCAATCATGCAAATTTCAAAATACTTGTAGAATTCGTGTTAAGTGGATCTGATGATGATGGTTACTTTGAAGTTCGTAGTTGCCCACAAAGCGCCTTTCTGGTGTTTTGGGATTTGATACAAGTGTATCTCAGCAGGGACGCCGGAACGGGGGTGCATGACGGGGGCACCACCCCCCTTTCCCTTTGAAATGGGAGCATAGGTGCCCGTACATAGCAGCATCATAGGTAATTTCAGAGACGCTGAAGAACGGCGAAATGGAGGTGGTATTTCTCCCCGACTTTTTTAAAAGGGGGGATGCTTTTTCACAACAGGATCATAGGTAATTTTATGGTTCACAAAGATCGACTTGAAACAAATTTATTTCAGCTGTTTGTGCACCCACAACATTCATAATGATTTTCTATATATTTCTGCTATTATTTTTGAGGTCAACGCAAAAACAAGCATAATTGGTAACGATTTGGTTGATTTTACAAGCTTCCATTGCCCTCAACTCTTTTACTGCCCCCCCTGCCCTACCGCTGTTCCGGCGTCCCTCTATCTCAGTAGAGAATTTGAAGGTGCTTAAGACTGAGAAACGGTTGCAACTTGTGGTAACCAATCCAGGGTGACAGTCCAATTCGTATCTCTGTAGGTAGTCTACATCGTAGCCCGCTTCATTTTCTTACTTACATTCTTTCGTTGCAAATCGCTTGCAACATTGTATAAGTTGTGTTGCAACGAGAAATCCTGTAATATGTTGATCTCTCTGTTTTTGGAAAAATTCGCTGTATTAAACCTAACTATGGAAGGATTCTTAGAGGTGGTTCAAAGGCCCCACACCGGTGGTTCACTGATCCCACACATGTGGGACCACTGGACCAATGAGCCAAAAAAAAGTTTTTTTTTCAAATCAAATTTTTAGCCACTTCCTGAAATTATATCCTACTGATATTTGTATGTGGATAGAAGGAGAGATGATTATTATTCGTGCTAAATTTTGGAGCTGTGCTAGCTAACCTTTGCGACTTATGACTTGAAATGTAAAAAATGGCTCATTGGTCCCACATCTCCCCTGTATTCTTTTAGTTTTGTGCACTAGATATATTTCCCTTTCCATTCAGCTTGATCCACACCAAGACAATTGAAAATATTACTGTGTAAAAATGAACAGAAGCCGGAGCCATGCTATGAAAAAAGAGAACTCCGGAGCCGGTGCTTTGCTCATGAAAACCAAGAGCTCCGGAGTTGGAGCCATGTTCGAAAGCTTCGGAGCTGGAGTAGTTTCGTTTCTACAACGGCTCCACAGTCCTGAATCCTATTTTTAGTGAAAGATGCAGACGATGCTTTATATTTCAAATGCCTTATCTCTGACAATGACCGGCGGAAGTTTTTTTACAGGGGGAGGACATTAGTGGATTTTTCCAAAAATTTTTCTAGGGGGGAACCAAAAGTGGTGAAACTTGTTTTTTCCCACCCGAAACTTAGAAAACAACCTTTTTTTCTGCAAATTTCAAATTCCAGGGGGGCGAGGCCCCTCCTGCCTCCCTTCCGACCCCCACATCTCCAACGCTGTTTATACTTTACATTCAGTCAAGGATTGTGGTTTGTTTCAAAGAAACAGTTCACATATGTCGGGCGTAGCGCAGTTACCCGCAGAAATCTGCCTCTTCACTGTTTCAGATCCTATTTATTTTAACCGAACCAGGGATAATAACAACGTTCCGAAATGTTATAATTTATTCGGATTCTTGCTTCGGTTCCACCAATGAAAATCTAAATTCTGATCTCGAAAACACTGACAGCNCTGAAATGAGCACTGCTTGACTGCACAGCTGATAACTTGCCTGAGTGCGTACGTCTCTATCGCCCTCCTGCGAAAGAAATAGAACCAGGAGAAATATCAGACATCCTAATTAAAGACGAGTACCGGCAAAATGTTACAAGGCAACCAAAGTTTTTCCTGCAAGTACATCTGAGGCAGTTATCTAAGGAAGTTTTCAAACAAAACATCACCAAATGCGCAACCTGTGGTTGCGAAAAATGCCCCAATTTCAACCGCTCAGACACTTCGACGGGAGACTGTCTGTTCCCTGTTGTGCAACAAACAGCAGGGAAATTCATTGCTCCACAAACGGGTTCATGAAAATGTATAAAAGACATTGAACATTCCTTCTGCCTATTGTGTCGTTCTCCGCTTGACGTTTTCCATCATCACAACTGACTGCAAATACAACGTTGTTTCTTCACTATGCCCGCATTTGTAAAAAATGAATTTGCTGGTTTTCGCTAAAATCATATTTTTGTTATTGCTGAAAACTGGAAAACTGCATCGAAGAGTAGGCTGATGATCATGTTTAATGCTCGAGTTGCGCTTTGAAATTTTGCTGCGATATCTTTTTCACGGGCATTGAAACACTGCGATCAAGCAACAGGCTGAGCTTTGTTCTTCACAACAACTGGAATACAGTACCTCAGTAAACACTGAAGACTAAAAGCAAATTGGAAAGCAAAGACAAACGTTTATCTAATTCATGGCTAAGGTGCGAACACCGCTAGCATGCGCACAACACCGAAGCAATGCGTCAATACACAGGAACTCACTCTTGCCACAATCAAACTTGTCCGCGCATATTGCGATTATAAAGAGGAAACTTGTGGGTGTTTGTTGCCTCCTGCGGCTTAGAAATAGATAATGTGGCTGCGTGTGTGTTGGTGTTGAAAAAGGACGCCTTCCATTGAGCTATCCTTTACTTCCGGATTATTGTTTGCTGCAAAGGAAGACCTGCACAGCAGGTCTGAAAGGAAGAAGCGGCAAATAGAATGCTGGTGTGGCGATAACTGGGCAAGTATGCAATTTATTCAACAACAAAGCTGTTACGGCCATAACTAGATTAATAGTCGGTAGTACTTCAGTTATAATCACTAAATATTCAGTCCTCAGTTAACATTACCTTGGTAGCCTTAAAGTTTCTAGCTAAACACTCAGCTTACGTTACATTTTATAAAACGCTCCGGAATTAATATTTCTTATTCTTATTATCAAGTAAGTAAAATGTTTCGTGAGTTCAAATAGTTTTTGTGAATTATTATCATCGCTCGAAATCATGTTTGAAAAAATGTCCACAGTTGGTTTCAGAGAAAGTTATAATTTCTGGTAGATCCAAGAAAGAGTGATGTATAATATCTATAAATTTGTGTCCATCGTTATCTTTCTTTCAAGGTCGTTATAATAATGTTCTCATTCTCTTCGACGTTTAAGGCAACTTTGCAAGTTCTAGTTGTTTTACTTCCAGGTTTTGAAAACGCCACAGGACTTGATCGCTATACATGTACAGAGATACGAGTACGTTGGAGAGGTTATTTTTTGATACTCTGAAAATTAGTATTCAGCATTAATTTTTACAATAACATAATGTCTTTTGTCATGAACAGACTGGATAATGGAGTTTTGGTAACATAAAATTTCATTCAGCTTCTATCTTCAACAGACTCTTTGTGTCCCAAATATTTGTAAAGAAAGCAATGAATAAAAGAAAAAACAGTTCTCACTGGTGTGTCAAGTTAAACCACACGGTCAAAAATCAATTCGACGTTTACGAATCGTAGGCAAAAAATATAGATGCACTGTTCAAAATTAAACAAACTACCTGCCCAAAACCTTTGCTTTTTGCACTGTCGAATAAGGATCAAGTCCTCAAAATATCATTCATTTATTTTTTCAAATACTAAGTCGACGCTTCTGACGCTTTTTATAAGTAAGCCTATTACTTTCTGACTATTATGTTAAACTTCTGGTGAGCGGTGGTGAGAGGTTACTGTAACTGCTTGCGCATTTTAGGTCTTTACGCCTTTCTTGCATTGATTGCGTGTTTGCAGCTAGATAAGTGCGAACAAGTTTTCTCTGAGCTGCTAAACTGTATATTTGTTATGCCAAGTCTAAGACATTTGATCAAGGTCTTGATTCGAAGGCTAACAAATGAACAAAAATTAAGGCTGCAAAAGTAAGCAAATAAATAAATAAATTGATAACACTTTGACTCTGTTTTAAGGCAGATAATTTTCAAATGCTCCATTATCTTCATAAACATCAAAGCTTCCCAGTTTCCTTGTTTCACTTTACTTTGTTGATGCTAGCTATTGGCTGGTGATATCGCTTAACNAATTGTTGTTNACAACTGACTCACTAATTGCTGCTGCAATATAAATTAGGCTTTGGATTTCTTGCATCGCAATGTTAATGAATAATATCGACAGCCCACTTCAAGTCTACAGCATTTACTGCACCATGTTTACCAACCAAATAGCCTGGCTATATTACTGTCACGCACAACCGCTGCTGGGACCGAAAAGCAGAATAGTCAGATTTTACTTTTGCTCACATTTTTCCGCGAACGCTACAATGGGTTCGACATCAGTCGCACGGGAGTTGTCATCAACAGCTGGTGTCATTGCTTGAAATAAAACGCAGTGCGTTGGACATAAACATATTTGCAGAAGGTTTAAAAACACAAGCAATGAAACGCTCAACACGACGTTTTAATTTTGCTGAACTTCATAAACTTGCAATAGCCTACACCTTAAGTTGGACATAACTTTGGTGAAGAAGATATTTTCGAATACAACCGAAGATACACCGGGAATGGGCACAGACGGGTTGTGAGATGGGAGGAGATGACATCGCCAAACCTTACGATTCTTGGTAATGGTGCCAATCTGAAACTTTTTAACAATTATGTAAAATGACTGCGGTTGATGCCAGTTAATCGAAGTCGTTGTATCAACAAAATTGGCTGAAAAACAATTTTGCTTTGACAAATTTCAGTGTTTTACTTCATTGTGGAAATAAAACCCAAGCTTTTCAGCATTCACTTCTTCTGGGTGTTGTTTTAATGCTGTTCATAATGTCGAAACAGCATCAGCGTTGCCAGTTCAAAATTTTAGTAAAAAAACAAATAGTGCTAAAAAGAGGCCCATAAAGGCCAAACCGATTGCTTAAAAGCAAGAAAAAAAACAAACTCTATTTTTGGTATTGCCATTCCTTCGCCACAAAGAAACAATTGAATTACAAGAATATCATCAGAAATTTTCTTCGAAATTGAGATTACGTCTTGCTAGGCTTTGTACCATGGTGCTCAATATTGATGCTTCTCTGACTTTTCATGGCTTGTGAAATTGCACACGTTGGGTACAATGGTGCTTCAGTTCGCATATTGAGCCATCGACAGCTTTCTGCACCCGTATGAAAGTAATCTCCTATTCACTCCTGTGTTATGACCAGAATCATAAGAGCCCTTCTTCCTCTTCCTCGACGTCATTGTCGCATTTCTGTCGCAGAGACGCAGACATGACTGCAAGCGTTGAGCCTCCTTCGTGCTTACAACACACGACATAGTCTACACATTTCCAACGATAGCGCAAAAATATTATTTCGAATCCCGCATCCCTCAAATCACACTAACGTCAGAACGTGGGTGTCNATCTAATATAGCATTTACTAGAAATATTGCAAATGTGTTGCCGAAAACTATGGAATATTAATATTTTCCTTCAAAGGAACCTATTTCAGCGTAAAAAGGCCAAAAAAGAGCCAAAAGTCAAACGTTTGTTTTAAGGCCAACCAACTTGAGATGAGGCCGAAAAAGACCAAAAGGCCAAATAAATTTTGTTAAGCCAGACAACTTGAAACGAGGGCAGATTTCTGAAATCTGGTCTAAAAAAGGCCCATCTGGTGGCCCTGAGCAGCACCTGACAATCGGGAAGGAAAGTCCGTTATCGATTCGACGTTTGTTTGCAAACAATCAAATATAAAGGTTGAGTGTCACCAACGACTGGCAAGAACTAATCACATATTTACCCGCAGCAGCTGCTTTGCACGGCCGAGCAAAGCCTGCCAGAGTCAGAAGAAGCAAATATAATAAAAGATCTGCAAATACGGTTCCCGGGTTGTTGTAAATGTGGCAGACCTCGAAAAAGTGAGAAAAGCGCTTCACGGAAACAGAAAGAATGGAGTGACCCTTTGATGTTGGTGACGATATAATTCTACAACTCATCGTATACACAATAAGAAGCAAGTGTTACGGTAAATGGTGTCAACACAGAGACTACGCTGCGCGCAAAAAAATTGGGTCTGATTTTCTGGAAACTTCTGTTCAACATCGATCCGTCGTTTCTGATGACAAATGAAGCAAAGAGGTTGTCAATCTCCTTTTCCCGGTTACATCCGAAAATAAATGCTAAAGATGAACGTTAAGCTTCTGACCAAGAAAAAAGATTTGTTCGAAAACAATGTTTTGCTGGAATTTGCGTCAGAAAGCAGATTTAACGTATTTCGTTCAAACAAAACGATCAAAATATATTGGTACTTTTTAAAACGTACTGATATTCTTGAATTTCAACCAGAAATATCGACATATTTTGGCCAAACCACGTCCTACTCCTATGAGTCAAAGCTGTTCCGTGAAATCTGACTCATCCCTAACAGTATGCAGCGAATTATTGACCAAAACATGCGCTTTTACTTCCGATGCATCTGTTCGTTCTACTGCGTGACGTAAAGTACAGTAATAGGCGCTCGATAAATACTGGTAAAAAGCGAACAAGCTTCATGAACAAAGCGAAAGCAGTTAAGGTTCACTGTTGATTTGCCGTCACCCAGATGTTCATCGAGACGAGTGCTCTGGCACAAGAAATTGAAAAAAAAACGGCAATAGCCCAGTGGTAAAGTATCCGCCTCTCAATCAGAAGGTTGGGTGGTCGATCCACAAAAAAACGTTTATTTTTTTATTAAAAAGATTTTGTTATTTTCGAAATCCACACGCTATGTCGTTCTCCATTGTTTCATGTGATTGGGGCAAACGATACTGAAATTCATTTAGTCTAACACGTGGTCTTCAACGTGGGCGAAATAGTTCCCAAGGGGGCGATTTTGTGATTAACGAGATGTGGGGGGGCGGTTGAAACATACTCAAATATTGGATTGATTACAAAAAATCAATATTTGTTACTTTGGAATCAAAGCCTTTGATGCACGTTCGACTCCATGGTTCGTAACTACTGTAACATGATTCTATGAAACGCTTCACTGCACCAACTATCCAAGACCACTGAGACTGTGACTGGTTGGAAGTCAAGCATTGCGGTTCTCACGAAGATTATAGGGCAACCGCTTTTTTGACCTAAAAACGTGAAATTTTGACTTTAAAATTTACAAATTTCAACTTTATTTTGGCTTATCAACTTCCTGCGTTTGAAACTGCAAAATAATTCAGCCTTTGGTGTTGACGTTAACTCGGAAGCAAATTCATTCCGTATACTTTAAACTTGAATTTGGTTATTTAACCTTAGCATGATGTATTTGGTAAGTACATTAAAAGCTACAATAGAGTCAAGCCTGGGACATCATAAACGTAAAGCACAATGTGCATAATGGACAGACCATTTCCCAACTAAGAAAGTACTGTTCTGCAAGACCACGTTTCTTGCCTTCCCACGCCTAACCTACTTAATATGCAATCTTCTAGTAATGAGCAAAACAGTATTACTACGTCGGAACGGAAGTCGCAACAAGCCCATTATTATTTCAGATTTGCAACTAAACCTGCAAAAGCATATCAATATCAGTTGTTGTAGCTTCAATAAATATAGTATGCATTAATTAGTTTTATTAT
>JGI24159J19872_10011573_pt1 | contig 11555 bp, 5 predicted proteins | sample Ectturendosymbi4_FD_19872 | JGI IMG/M metagenome (IMG submission 19872) | reverse complement strand
GGGGCTTTTCGTTTGTGCGGGGGGCTTTACGTTCGTGCAGGGGGGCATGACATACAAATTAGACAAAAATTCTACTAATTTCTAGTGTTTCATATTTCAATTTGATGGGGCTTACAGCTTTGTTTGGGGGGGCTAAGCCTACCAAAGCCCCCCCCCGTGGCGACGGGATTGGGTACAACACAGGTTATCTCTAAGCGCTAGTGGCAGAGCTACAAATTGCAGCTAGCTGTCCGGTCTCCGTCGCTGAAGACCTTTGACACAGCACTGAGCGAAGTGATAGAATGTGATTTGCCCAGGCCACGCACGAAATGTCATCTTACTGCTAAGTCAACAAACTTGCTCCAGGGCAATTGATGCTTGGCACGGCACTGAAACAAATGTCTCTTTGGGGCTGTGTGATCCGTGTAATTGAATTTCGTTCAAAGCGACGTTACACCTCCGGTTGGATATGACGGCAAATGCGTTTCAAGCAGCGTCAGGGACAGGGTTAATTATTTTGAAGACGGACAGCGCTATCGGCGCCTTGCGCAATGCTCTCGAGTAACTTCTAGCTGTTATTGTCCTTCAGTTACAACGCTGAGTGAATTAAATTGCACTGGAAAGCAAAAGCTTTTTGTCAGCTTGCCTGAGAGGTTGATAAAAATCGAAAATGTTTTTGCAGAGAAAAAAATTGGGGCAAGCAGACATGCTCATATACTTTAATCGACTTCGCTCGCTCAAAGCAAGATTACAGTCACCTAACTTCTCTGACAGATTTCGGATGCTTTTTCCGTTTATTTTTGTCAGCAGCAGCACACTGTTTCATAAAGATTAAAACTTTTTGGCAGTATACAATCCGATTGATGCTTTATCAAAAAGTAGGTGTGTTCGAACGACGGTATTTTTTAGTTTCTGCAACCTTTAGAGATTTGAGTTTACGACGTGCAACCCAATGCAGTGATTAACGGTAAAGAAATTCATACATTAGCGTAATGCGTGATTTCCTCACTTGCAGTAGGCTTTCATGTTTATTTTGAAGACTTTCGGATTCAAACATATAATACGCATTTCATGACAAGCTTTTTGCAAAAGTTGTCAGATCTTACTGCGTGTGAACAGAAGCATAAACTTGACGTGTTTTATGTCAGGTCGCACCCAAGCCCATACATCTTGGAGTGTAGCGTGACACAAGTTGTCCTGAAGGTTCACGTATAACGTGAATGCTTATTTTAGGGTACAATTTGTAAGGTCTGCCCACATTGGGCAACCCACGCAGAGCGGCTCAAAAGCATAATGTGCTTTACCATCGTCGCGAACACATGTGTACAGCAGTTATCTCAAACAGCATTCTGCTCTTATGAAGATACGATAAGCGTGCGTTTCTTTGATTGAGAAAAATTGCTAAAGTGGAAGCTGTAAAAAATCACTTCCTGAGCTACGGTATGCTGCGATTTTCATCGGCATGTGAGTATCAACGCTGTGACGTGCAAACCTTATAATTCTTCCAAGGACACAAACAACTTTTTCCAGCAAAAAAACGATGGTTGGGAGAAAAAGTAAATTGTCCTGTTAATCAAAAACTGTTTGTGTTCTTTGTTATTAGTTCGTTTGTGTCTACCTTTTTAAAGAATAATAGCAAAATAGGATAGAATTGATGTTTATCTGCATGCATACAGACGACTGCACGAATCGGCAGAAAAGAAAATTTAGAAGACAGTGATGCATAGTGGTGATGTAATTGCTAGCATTGTAGTTTTGCTAGCTAGTGTCTTTGTTGTTCACAACGTTTTTTTATTTTTTTACTTTTTATAGTCTATTGACATCATTGCAAATCAACCTTTTCTTGCGTTGCCCACTGCAGTGAAGAAGTATTTACAAATGCTGCCATTTAATGAAGTGTTTCGCAAAAGTCAAGGTATGTTTGCGGTGAGAAGCAGTTTTTCCACATAGCTCTTTTTTGTGACAGAAAGGAAAATCTTGCTGGAAAGTTTCTTTTTTTCAGCCTATAAAAGGGTTAATGTTTTTAGAGAAATCTGAACAATTTTTCTTGCTTTCCAACACTTAATTGTTGAGACCCTTTGGATCCTCTCGCGACAGCCTACAATATAAATATGTTTGTCCTAAAAATTGAAGCTTATTGACTGCAGTGATTACAATATTTAACAATTTTCACGCTTCTTAAAATTGCACATTTCATGTTTTTAGTTCAGACGTTTTTGTACTGTGGGACCGCAAGCCAATGATTAATCGATTACAAGATATTTGGCAAATTATACAAACCATTTGTGTTTTTCAGAAATGCTCTTGAGCAATTCTAGTGGTCTGTGAGGAAACACGTGTGAATCTGTGGAATCCACGTTCAAAAATGTTTAAAAGCAACCTGCTGTAGAGCTGGAGATTGTTACCTTAATTGTGAACACTGAGTTTACAGCAGTCATCGTGCGTGTAGTTCTTTTGCATGTGATTTCAGCATTGTTTGGATAAAAAAAGCTTAGTAATCGACTGTGTTTTAAGATGAAATCAGAATAACAATTTTATTTAACCATCAAAGGACTACAGCTCATTCTCACAAGCGAGCTTCTTAACCGGGGAGTGCTACTGATGCAGTTGTGTAGTATGCTGCTGTGCTGCACACCAAGAAAGGTGCTGGTTTATCAATTTTTCATGGACTTTTTCCGCTAAAACCTGACAAAAACATGCATACGCGCTTTACGATCTGTTTTCAACGAAAGGAGTGACCCAACCTGGCACCCACAGCCGTTAGTAGTATGTGCATTGGCACAGCCTCATTCATTGTTTGTGGTTCGAAGTTGTTTGCGGTTCGCATTGTTAGTGGCATCGCCGATCATATTTTAAGTCCATAACGATTATGGGTCGGAATACAGGAAAGTACGCAGAAGCATCGTTCGTGTTTTGCTAGGATTATAAAAAGACCACGTGAAGCAATCTTTCCGTTTTCACCGAATACCATGTCCGCTGTAGTGCAGACGCTTTGTAGTTGTGAGAGTTTTAGTGGCTGCTGCGTTTGTGATTATGGGAATAGAGCCTAATTTAATTAATGCAATATATAGACATAGGAAAGCTCTCACGTCTTGCTAAGTCTCAGTAAAAACAGCTACGCAAAAACACAAATTTAGTTGAGATCATGTAGGATTTTTAAAAAGCGCTCTTTTCATCGTCAGCAAAAATCAAATGCGAAAGCAACGACAAAATAAAGTAAAACATGAATCCGCTTTTCGCGTTTTCTTAAACTTTCAAAACAATTCGAGTATACTGCTGTAAACCTTCAATCTCACAGCGCCGTATGACAACGCAAGATTTAAAACCTAATCCATTTTTCGTGTATGGAATGGATATGTTTGGCTTGGTGTGTCCCAAGGGTTGGAGATGAATTTTAAGTATTTTTTTTCTAAATTCGCTGTTTACCACCAAATGATATGCCTCCCTGTGATTTTGTACCACTGATTTTCTTCGTGGATGGTTAACGTTCGATTGCCACAGCATCCAGACCCAAGCCGTGGAAAAGAATTGCCAAAACATAGCGGTTTTGGGCGATGATGTCATGCACCAGTACCTGCATTGGACACACCTTGAAACTTTATTCCTTGGCGCNTGNCTCTTTTCGTTACGTTAGGCTCGACAAGGTTGCGCGATTGTGTGATCAGCGGAGGACTTGGAGCGATGTTTCTACCAGTAATCTACAGCGCTGCGTCACTTCAGCGTATCCCGCATAACATGAACAGAGTCGGGCTGCATGCATGTGCAATAAACAATTGACAACGGTAAAAATTATCTTATGCCCGTTTTAGCGATGCCACGGAAGTTTTCGATACAATGACAATAGTGTCCTTTGCAGACAGGCTCTTTTTAAAGTGATCTCTTCGAGGTAGGTTATTGGGTTTGATTCGTAACTATTCAAATGTATGTTGAAAAAACAATATTCCGGCCACTTTTAAAATTATCTGCATTGTTCTCTTCTCGAAACTCGATGTTATGCGTAGAAAGATTACTATTTTGTTTGTCACAAACTTCTTTGCAAGTACTCACCTCAGTACGCCTGAACTTTGCGGTATTTGCCACTTTGTTGTGGTTAATACCAGGTATCAAATATCAAGATTACATTCTCGGTTATAGCACTGAGCATTTCTCAAAGCGTGACACAAGCACTGTTGCAAGATGGTTGTACCAGACTCGTTTCATTTCATTGTCGAATTCGCTTTATTTCTTGAGGATTTTAATTGCCCCATATACAATTTACAGCGACAGCTGATGCAACTATCGATTTCATGCGATGCGTGATGCGCAGGCTAAACAAGACTTGGCTTCTCGTGATAAAACAAAATTGATGAGTTTACGGCAGGCAATAGAAATAGTCTATGCTTCTGGGCAACTAANGCCTTGAGTTGTGTTTGCAAGTTGCTGTAAGTTCGCTTGACGTAACCATAGAGGTGTTTCTTTTTTNTTGCCCNNTTTTACTGCTCCATCAATTTCTNAAGGGATGCAGTTATTATTATTATGTTAAACTGATGCTGCGATAATTGCTTTGAAGGGCATAGCTGCTTTGCTCTTTGAACACTGACATAAAAATATTCCGTTCTGCTCTAAGCCTGTAGTTTTTTACATCTTTTGTTCTGAACTTGGGTCTTGATTGTGCTTTAAACACGTACACTCAAAGAAGTAGGAAATCTCTTTGAGATTTGCGAAGAATTGAAGGAAGCTCAAAGTTAAAACATGTAGACTTAGGCACGACAACGATTAAGAACTTATTTAACAGAAATATATTTCTGCGGACAATCCCATTGCAGCTTGATCTTTACTTTAATAACTTCCAACTTCTTCAAAACTCTCTGCGATTTCTTCAAAACTGTGTATTGTACAGCTTTTGATCGGGAATGCTGACGTTGATGAAGTGTTGAAGATGAAACTTTTTATTCTCATATCAATCCCAAAATTCTCATATCAGTTCCTCGTTTCCGACAACGTTACAGTGGTCACACCTTATATTAGGTAAAAGTCACTATTAGTACAGTTCATGTGACGTAAGCAGTCCTTAGCTGGGTAGTTTTTAAGTGGATACAAGGTGATTTTTGGACCTCAAAATTTGAAACTTTTTTGACGTTGAAGATAGTTATTTTTCGAAATGTCCAATATAATGCGTCCTGTGGAAGGCATTAGTTTTTACGTTGTTGTTTCTTATACAGTTTTCCAAAACTGAGCATTGCTTGTCATCGACCTGCTAAAGACAAAAAGCTAAGGCACTGCTCGGAATTTTGTTTGGACCTGGTCAGAAAAACAATGAGGACAGTGATGACCGGCTTTTGAAATGCTTTCAAACCAGTGTTCCCATGTAAACTGCACCAGAGACTGAAAAACAAAATGAACATTATGATGACTTTACGTCAAGCACTTGTGCTTACAGCGTGTTTATCGTCCAACATTTTGATGTAAATATGGATCGGGGCACAAAGTTTACCTTTCAATGCCGGTGTTGGTGGTTTTTCAGGATGCTGCACAAAACCCAGAATTGGGTCTGAATACAAGGCGCAACACAGAATGCGAAGTCGCGACCAGGGAAACCATCCACCAAGCCAGTACAGTATTTTTGTTTTGTCAGGGCACGGCGGCTTTTGTCTTTTCTGAAGTCGTGCTCGAGGTACTGCACGTATGATGACCGAGACCGTTTCGGTCCCTCAAAACACCTTAAATATCACTGGATGTGCGTGTAGCGCGGTAATGACCAGCGTTCGTCCAAACAAACGGATTTAGTCTGGTAGGAAACGATTGGCGAAATTCAACAAGTCTCAAGCCGAGGGTTAAACGGTTTCTGGACAATGAAACCATCTTTTGGTGGCTCGGATTTTCTGCGCGAATTGTCAAAGGCCAGGTGTGTTTAACAAAACCATTTTAATTTAACGCTACAAAGCTTCATCCGTCGCTCTTACTGTCTGTCGATGGAGAGTCAGTAAATTTTGCTAGAAAGGTAAATACATACCTTTTATCCAAAAACAGATAACTGCGGTTTTTCTGTGTAGAATAAAACATATTTGCTGAAAGTAATAACCCTTTGTTCCTAATTCTTGCACAAGCAAAACCACAGCCAGTCTGACCTTTCGTTGACACAAAGAAGGGTCTGGCTGAGCGAAATACAATAGGGTTGACTGCGATTCAATAACTCTCCAAATGAATACATTTTATGACAAAGCTCGAATAACAGTACCTGTCAGATGCAAACTCAGAGAAAGTGCCAACATGCTAGTAGTTACAATTAAGCACGTAATATTAGCACAAAGATAAAAATTCATTTTATTTTTGGATATCGATGAAAGTGGCGCTGACAGTTATTATGAAACACGTAGTTGTAAAGGAAAGTGAATTTCATGCCAAAAACTTATTGGAGAGAAAGTAATGTCAAGGATCTTTTGAGGAAAAAATGAATAGCTCTATGTAATCGCTTTAAAATACGATTTTACAAAATCTCGAACCATTTCCGAAACTGATAAAATCCAGATTTTAAAATTTCAATAATTTGTGACAAAGCAGATAGAGATAGCAATTTGTCTGTTTCTATCAGTGCTACATTCTTCTACGATGCACTGGAATGTGAGGTGTGGCATGTTTTTACTGTACATCATGTTAAGCAATCACATTAGCGCGCAAGCCTTGTGCAAGGTTTGTACTAAAAGTCCCTCGTTAATACGCAAGCTTTTCAATTCTCGCACGGGGCGTTTCTCTGAGTGCTGATGGTGCATTTTGCAACGAGAGGATGCGCATTTTTCCGCTAAATTAGGGAGGACATCTTCGCGATACTTTTCTTTCGTGTTTTTCACCGGTACAATTGATGAGCTGTTGTTATGACATTTTGAAGAGCGTTTCACACGACTTGAATGACGGGATGCAATCACCCACAGCTGATGTATTCATCGTGTCGATGAAGTCATGAACGGATAGAGTTTGTCTTGCTTAAGTTTGTTTGTAAACTTAAAAGCACTCACTGCTTAATACATGCACTCTGGCCAACTGACGACTAAACAGATGATGACGGAAAGGCTGGCAGTTCGCCACACAAACGTCGAACCATCGCGGCACAGAATTGCGCATCGAGAATTTCCTGAAAAAACTTCAGTCCAGGGAACAATGAAAAACTTGCCTTGAGACAAAAGTCTGGACGAAATCGCTGTGGGACTNATCGTGGATTTTGTCAAAGCTGGAAATTTATGAAACAGGATTCTGCACGTTTGTACAGAATATTGTTTTTACCTGTTCTGCAGCATTTGTTTTTATGGTTAGAATTTTTTCACAAAAATGTTTGCTGGTATCAAAAGAGAAAATGGGTAAAAAACCAAGGCTTCCGATGGATAAGAAGATGCGCATGGACCGCTGGTGCAGCTCATTTTCTTCCGGAGTAGGTGTAAACTCTCGACTCCCCACAGCATTAAAATAGCCCGGAAAAAGCAGAAGATTAAAGAAGATTATGCCGCTTCAGCATCACGCCAGCGTTTTAAGTAGGATGTGGTGTGCCAGCCGGGCAACAAATATACATGACGAAATTCGGGCGAAAAGTTGATGAAGCACCCTGGAAAGGACAACCTCGCGCAAAGCGAGTCTTGAAAAAAATGGGTTTCCGTTTTCGGACGACAGTTCGCCTGTATGATAAAATCGGTTTGCGGTTTGCCGGCTTACGCTGTACTCGTGTGATGGCTTTATTTCCTAGCTGTTATTTACTCAATCGTCTTCATACCAGGGTCTGCCTTTGCAACTGCAGGCAAATAGNAGCGCGCGTCCGGAAGCCACTTCGCACCCAAAATCCACACCAGTTAATTTTCAAGCGCATAACGCGGGCTTGCACTGCACACTGCCGTGAAACCACTGGTGAAAAGAGTCACTGGGGTCATTGCAACCAACGGTGAAGCAGGGCATAGTTTTTTCATTATTGTCGCAAACACATGGATGGAGTATACTGGTGAAAAAAGTACATTTCTAAACGGAAAGACATTGACTCCAGAGCATGGTTGTTCTAATTTCTGAAACAGTTGTACAAAGATAGTCTTATAAATTTAAAATCACCGAAACTGACAATCCAGCCACAACATCAATTTTTGCTGAAGTCAGTCCCATACGAAAACAGAAATAAAGAACACGCTGCTGGAGAAAGAAGCGACGGAAGTGAAGTAGTTGCTGCCAGTGGAATTATACCTTTATGTATGTGTCTGCACTGATGGAATTTCAACATTTCAGCAACCAGTTCTACAATAGCAGTAAAACGTTGCATCACGCAAACCGCTGATTACCACCACAAAGTAGATTAAACTTACTTCACATCTTGTTCTGTGGTTCCCTCCACATACTTTGGTGCCATCTATAGTTTATTAGAGCTTTTAATAAAGCTATATGTGTATTTCTATTTAACTCAAGTAAATAAATAAGTGAAATATGCCAATTAACATCCTTAAAATTAGAGATTTGCAGTCCTGTCAGCCCATCCTCCCTAAACCCGAGCGCATAGATAAGTCTTGTGTTGTTGCCTAATTCCAACAACACAACTTATTACGCGCTCATTTTTCTTTTTTGTTTCAAAAATTCAATCTACCCCGTGTGTTCCAAACAATGTTTAAAATAAAAGTAGGGAATTTAAACCACCACCGTCGGCTCCAAGCTCAAACATTTGTTTGCGTTTACCAGTGTGGTGTATTTTGTAAACGTTAACATTTGCCGCAATTTATAACACAATTATGACCGAAGCCGTACGGCAAAAGAAAANTTCTTAGGAACTTATAAGAAGTCAAGACGGTTTTGCCCGAGTTTTATGACTTCTTAGTTCTTACTTAGCGACGCTTCTGCTTGAAGCTTGACCACAACACAGGAATAATTGCATCACGTAAATAGTCTTAAAATGTAAATATCAAGGATTGTTTTTTATATGCTTCTTATGAGACTACAGATTATAAACAAATCAGAAGTAATTTGATGATTGACATTCACCTTGAATGTAAAACATGAGGTAAACACCTAAGAAGTGAAGAAGGGTATAACTATAAGGGCTTATACGCCGTACGCCTTGTCTGAAATGTTTGAAGAAAAAGTGCATCTTTTTATATTATTATTACAACAAAACTTTTGTGCAACTGCAACATACCATCGATTCTCGAAAAATTGAACAGTTCCAGATATTTCTGAGAATATTCGCATGTTCTTATTTTTGAGAATATCCGCGGGCAAACAGCATATGCCTGCTGTTGTTACAAAGAAAAACAATAGGTGGAAGAGCAATCATCTTGAGAAAAATTCTATTATAAATCCATTCCCTAACAAGCCATATTCTTTCCAATTCTCCGTTACTTCTTTTCACGTTCTTACCATTGACTGTCCTGGTTATTTGAAGCTATATTCTACGCCAGGGTTTAACTGGTGAACGGGAAGCAGTCCTGAATATAAAGTACTCCAGGCTTCGTCTTAGTGTTCTTACTTACCCATTCGGGTCGTATCGCCTTTTCCTGTTAAACGCCGAAAAATTGCGTCTAGCCTACGCCGCTTGTCGTTCTCGCTCTTGTTGTTTGTCCAATTACGACCAATTTACGAGTAGTCAAAACCGAAGGTTTGTAATCTCCGACCACGTGATCCAGAAAATGGCGTATTTTCTGAATTAATCAAACGAAGATAACTGTAAATCACATGGTCATTATTTCCATCTTCTATTGCTTCATGGCTGTGAGAGGCCAGGAGATTTAGCTGAACATGGTCCTTTACTTCAAAGAGATTTTTTCCTGTTTTTTTCTGCGCTAGATCCTCAACGTAATATAATCATGTAAAAGAAGCAGTTGTTCATAAGAAAAATACTGAACACCAATCATTCAATGATCTGTGATGGATTTCTCGATTTCATTCAATCAAGTATTTTGCCACCTGATTGTCACAAAGTTCTATTTTATGTACAGTTGCGTTAATACTCTTTCAAGTTTACAAAAACGGTATACTTGAAGGTATCTTGTTAGGCCGAAAACCCACTTATTACGGCTGTGTTCACTAGTGCGCAGGCCCGTAACTGGGGGAGCAGAAGAGCTTCCCCCCTGAAAAAATTTTCGCCCCTTTGGAAAAATGTGTTGGACCCAGTTTAAAAAATTTGGGCCTCTCTCAGAAAATTCTTCGCTTCGCCTAATGTCCCAGGCTGGTTCAGGTCCTGCTAGTGCGGTATTTCATACGGACTTGAAGTTAAGATCACACCGATCAAACGTGAAAGAAGAAGAAAACAAATTTCTTTAAGTATATGCGAGTGATTGGTGTGTTGCATGTTCGTTTCTTAAGTATGTGCTCCAGATCGCCTGGGTGTTGTGTTCCTTGAGAAAATGTTGGCTGCCGTACAAAAAGCAGTCTGGCCGAGCTGATGTAGAAGTTTGCCTGGAAAATGCCAGCTTGCTCCTCGCCCATAANTTTGAGGCAATACACACTAGACATGCAAAATCTAAANCCGGATGAAGACGAAGTTCTGAAAAGAGTAAACTCTGCTGCCATTTGCATTTTTAAAATTATAGCTGNATTTTAAGGACTGTNAGGGTGATTGCATTTTCAGATGCTGAGGTGCATGTAGTAGGCTACAAAACACTTCTCTGCTGTGGTTACATGCAGCTAAAGTCAAATATATTGCATGTGCGTGTTCAATTTAGAAAACGCCAGCTTTTGCTATCAGAAGTGTTCTCTTGACTGCATGACATTTGTTTTGTTTACTCTTTGTTGCCTACCTGTAGTTTGTTCACAACACAATTTGAGAACAAACTTACTTCCAATGTTTTTCCATTTCTCACTTGACAACGACCGTAAATGTGCCACCACCTTTATTCGATATATTTCTTGTATAGAAGTACGTAGGATCATGAGTAAGTACTGTAGCCTACATTTTTGAGGTTTTGGTTATTTCTCAGCTTTACGGGTCGCACATCTAGATTCTTTCTGTATGGCATAGAAGTCTAACTGCTTACTGTGAATACAAATAAACCCCTAGGTAAGATGTAGCCTGTAGCCCAGTGGTTCCCAGCCTTTTTAGGCTTGCGGCACCCTACAGAAAAGAAAAAATAATCACAATTTGCGGAACCCAGTGGCGAACCCATAGCAATATGCTTTGAAATTTGATGACAGTTTGAAAATGTATTTTTAATGATATGTTAAAACAAAAACGTATTAGCGCGCGGCATCCCTGAGCACTGTAAATGGCACCCAGTTGGGAACCACTGCACTAGCCAAACAGTAAAATGACGTCAATACTTCATAGCATTTTTTTTACTACACAAACAGATTCTGAGTTCTCAATTTCAAACGGTTCAGCTATTCGAACGAAGAGACTGAACCAAATTGTCGCATTACCGTAGTTCTGAGAACAGGTCCGCATTTTAAGGGTGGAAAAGATTTTGTCAGAAAAGTGCAATGACGTCCACGCCTGTGATAAAAACTTCTTCATTAGTCTTAGTACAAAGGACTACGACAAGAAAAGTCATCAGTAGGGCAAGTTTTTGTTGCAGTAACAAAGCGAGAAAGTTGCATTTATTTTCAGCGAAAGTTGCATTTATGCGCACATTTGACTGTGAAAG
>JGI24159J19872_10011571_pt1 | contig 11557 bp, 7 predicted proteins | sample Ectturendosymbi4_FD_19872 | JGI IMG/M metagenome (IMG submission 19872) | reverse complement strand
TTCTGGACGCAGACGATAACGAAGATTCCCCCAGATCTGATTATTACTTTTTGGCCCATTTACAATGTTCCTTGAAATTTGCATGCAAATTTATTCTATGTTATTTGCAATAAGTCGACATATCAACAAGCAAAAAGTATGCGAAAACAGTTAATCTCCTTTGCGCAAGTAATAAAGTTTTCGTAAAATATCAAGCTCAAGGGGGGGGTTTAACCCCAAAACCCCTCCCTTGCGTACGCCCTTGCTGATGTCGTACATATTAGCACTACGCTTGCTCATTACATTTACTGAACAAGTTGTTCCAATTTATAAACTGATGAATTTGACTAGTGACGTCATAACAAATATGATTAAGTTCAAAAATTTTACACTCCATTTGAGCTTCATGAAATATTCCTTTATCATTAAAGTCACGGCGCCTCAATAGAACAATAAATACAAGTAAAACATAAAAAATTGAAACTTAAAAGCATCTTCAACTTATAAAGAATTATGATTTCTGTTCCAAAAACCCATAAGAATGACATGCATGCATTCAAACCCGTAGCCTAGGGGGTCATTCGGATGCAGTGTCCCCAAATTTTGTTGTGCCCGGAATTTTTTTTTATACAGTTTATTTTAAACATATACTAAAAACGAAAATATTTCCCTCCTAAAATGTCTTTTGCCCCTAAACCTGAAAACCTGGCCACGGGTATGCTTGCATTTATTAAAGTGACAATACTCGTGTGTGCTAATTTGTTTATGCGACTAAAATGCATCAATACAAGACTATAAAACCCCACTGAGCATTAGAGAAGGTTCGTGCGGATGAGGGCAACATGTCTCTTTTGTACGCAAAAGAAAGTAAATGAGATTTTTCTTTGTGTTTGTACAGTTCATATAATACCTTTGAAATGATGTTTGTAAATTAGAAAGTAAATTATGCTATCTCTTATTCCAGATGAAAATGCCGATTTATTTTTCTTGTTTCGTAATTGCACAAAATCAATTAGTTTATGTTGAAAAGTTTTGTTGTGGCTTAGTGTGATCGCGATCTTTGGAATTGAGTTTTTTTCTTAAACATCGTGCAAGTTTGCTGGTTTGCACCTTGAAATCAGAAGCAGATCATAACGCATTTGTTATGCAGCAAGCAAACGATCCGAAACTTCTTGGGTTACATTTGACAGGAAGCGCCAGCACTTATAGCAGCTGTGGAGTTGTAAGGCTGAACGTGGCTGTAGTCTGTCATTCGTGCCGCATATCACCAAAGCAAACCAATATGAAGGCTAATGTCCTCTGACAGAAAATGCAGAATAATTGTTGAAACTCCTACATATAAAGCAGATCAAGCAAAGAGGTACCTCTCCTTGGTAAACCGACTGATACTGCAGCAGTAACCTTAAATACTGATCAATTTAAATGTTTTTATCTTTTCTATATTTAAATTCCGAAAAACACACGTAGAAACAATAGGTAGGAGAAAAAATTTTTGTAACAGAAACAAACAATCAGATTTACAGACACCGGCGACAGTGCAAAATCGTTTTAGTTTTGAAATGAAACTTTCTGCTTAGATGTCAAGAGTCAGACTGCTTTCTGCATCTTGCGCTTTGAAAGATGGCGGAACATGTGAGAATGAGGTGAAACCTCGTTTCGCAAATGTTGCTCTGGGCAATCTAAGAAATGATTGATGCACTTTGCCAAAAGTAGATCACGTGATTCCTCCGAGAGTGGCAAAGAAGATATGAAGTTATTGGCTGGAAATTGATTAGAAAAAATGTTTGAACTGACAAGATGCACGGTAAACATTTTATTATTTTTAAGTTACCGAGATGTTTGGCGGTCATCACAAACTTAGAACAAGAAAGAATGTTAGAAGCTACCTTCAAGCTTAACAGCTATAACAATGCTATTCAACCTTTTTGTCATCATGGAACCGCTGCTATACTTTTGCGTTTGTCATGGAATTCCCTTTAACAAAAATTTAAAAAACAAGAAATCATTTCCCCTAAAAACGAGGAACCCCTCTACATGTTTTGCGGAAAACCTAGGCTTCTGAGGAACCCCTTTTGAAGAGCACTGAGCTATAATGAATGTCTTTGCACCTCTGGACGTATTTGCATCTGAAATAATCACTTCGAAAAGGAATTTTTGCAGAAAAGAGCAATTGAGTGAATAAACAAATATGTGCCACTTAAATTGTATATACAAAATGCAAAATCAAAACCAGCATATACATGTTTAAAATTGAGCACTAATTAATATATTTGTTGTTTGTTATTTAGCTTTATTTTACCTTCTGCGTTGTTTCGATTTTCATAACCACGATACACATTAGATATTTTATCTTTCTCTATAGTTTCTTTATGAGTACAACACACAATACTAGGGCAACCAATTTTTTGACCTAAAAACTTAAAATTTTGACTTTATACAGATTTTGACTTTATTTTGACCTACAATTTTTCTGCATTTGCAATTGCAAAATAACTCAGCCATAGATGTTGAGGTTAACCCAGAAGCATATACCATGCACTTTATGCTTCAAAATTTAAAATAATTAAGTTGCTTAACTTCAGTGAAATTTGGTTTGTGGACGTTTCATAAACTTTAAAAAAGGCAGAAAAAATTTGACTTTATTGACTTTTGGTTGCCCTACACATTACACATAACACTTGATCTCCTGAATATCTGAAAACATCAGTAACCTATAATGGGTTAAGTGGTCGTATTAAGTGCAGCAAATAAACTAAGAGGCACCTTTGTTCGGTGCTCAACTGCCGTAAAAAACGCTCTATTGCTTGCCTATTGCATGCCAATGTATGCTTGCCAATTGTGGAGCAAATACACACAGACTAGTATGAAGCGCTTACGAATTGCTTACCATAATGCCTACCGAGTTATGCATTACATACCCAGAAATGCAAGAGTTCGCCCGCACCAGGTTAGCCATTGTGTCAGTACCTTTGATGCCTTGTTTGGAAACTATCTGTATGACTTCGTTCGCCGATGCGAATCTTCATCAAACTTTTTTATCCGATCAATTCAAAGATCTGATGCTTTTTACAAATCTTCACTTTTCCTCCATTATTTAACTCGCTTGTATGGCGGTGTAGTTGCTGGTGTCTTGGTTTCTGTTTTCTACAGCATTGCCCTTGCGTAACAATCTAAACTTTCTTTGTATTTCAAAGTGCCTCATGATTTTTGTTGTCTCTAAAAAATTACTTGCAAAATTAGTTGAAACTTTGATCAAAACAATTTACATGCTTTTGTGAGCATCCCCATCCGATGACGATTTTAACCATTTACTTCACAACCTGGTGTTAAAACGCCTTCAGTTTTCTTCCCACAGCCGGATGACTATTTGATGGTGAGTGAATGCAGTTGTAGCTGGTGTGTTGTTTCAGTGTTTGTCACCACCCTGTGTTGTCTGCGTTTATCTATAACACTTGCTCTACTGCGGTATGCCTAACCATTTTTGTGTTATTGTGCTATTCGAGTACACTTGTGATATGGACCATGAGTCTGAGGCAAAAAATAAAATTAAATTAAACTAAGTTTTATTAAGAGGTATCTTGTATATGTTAACCAACGTAACAGCATGTAAAGAGTATAGTTTTGCTTTTTGATTATCAGACTTGCATCTTAGTCAAAAGCAGCAATAAATGAAACCGTCATTCCTGAGATGATCTCTTGAACTTTAAACCTCATTGCAAAAAGAATGCGCCCGATCAACACAGTTTGGTCCGAAATATCAAGGCAGTCTCAAGCAAGGGCGTACGAAAGGGGGGGTTGAGGTTGGGATTTAAAAAACCCTTGAGCTTGATATTTTACAAAAACTTTATTATCAGGGAAGTGTATAGGGCTTGAATTTTACAAAAATAAGAGAAGTGCGTGTAGAAGAATATGCCTATTATGTCAACAAACTTCGCTTGAAAATATAAATATCACGTCAAATTGTGACGCCACAAACAGCGCACACCAAATACAAATGACCACCATATGCCACTGAATGAAAACCCCCATGAAAATTTTCTGCGTACGCCGCTGGTCTCAAGTTACCACTTACATGCCTAAGGGAAAACGTCTTAAAAATATTAACTGTGTGTTGCCGCTTCGTCCATTTTTTCCCGAAAGAAGCGGCACTTAGTCTATCATACTAAGTCCCGTGCATGTGCATGCTTATCAGTCTAAATCGAAGCAATAAGGCAATGTAAGCCTGAAACGTCAAATGTTACAGTCTTAGCAAAAGCAAAAACGATGTTCTCTGTAGTCTATATTACGGCAATGCAGTCAAGTGTTTCGCAGTTGATGGAACTGAACTGTCACTGAATATTTTCTCTTCCATACCTTTAGTGTAAGTTGAAACTCATATCAATTTTGAAGAAAAATCGAAACACTAAGAATCGACGTTTCTGAAGATTCAATTCAGAATGTTTGTTGCAATGTTTTGAAATGGAAACCAGTATAGCCCCTGGCGCTGCTTGTAACGTATTTGCGAAAGAATCCGCTAGCAGTCAAATAGTTTTTAGATTAACCTTACGTTGGATATTCCTGTAAAATTTTTCGAACAAACTGATTATGCTTTTTGTTGTGATTTTGTGCAATTTTCAAACAAAACCGAAAGCAGGTTTTACGTTGTATCTAACAAAATGGTAGGAATATAAAACTGAGCAGGCGAGATGTACCATGAAGCACGACATACTTTTCCCCATTGCTTGGTTCTGTGCAAAATGGCGCGTACTCAAGCTGCAAGTTGCAGACAGTAAAAACAGCTTCACGAGGCACTATGATTTTGATTCTTAACCGCAGTGTCTGTAAATCTCTTTGGTAACATTGGTTTGTTTACGTGGACAGGCATTTCCTTTGGCTATATTGACTTTAACAACCTGATCAAAGTGATGTTATGAGAGATTGTAAAATTTGTTTTAATGCAAAGTCTACTCGAAAAATTTTTATTAAAATAATAGAGTGCTGTGTTACAGTAGTTTTACTTCTGTTCAGAATCTTTTCAAAAATAAACAAAAACTGAAGAAAGGACAAGTTGATTCATAAAAAGCAAAAGTAATCTTGTAAAGAGAAAAACACTCGTAATACAATAACAAAATCTCTAGGCTTGCTTCAAGCTTTCGAGGAATAAGCCGGGTGGGCTCTGCTTTCATCTTTTTGTGATGATCCAAACTTGCACATATCTGTATTCAAGCAACTACTCTTCACACTTGCGATAAGCAAGGAATGTATCGAAAAAGTTTTAGTAGGAAATCGATTTCATGCAAAACTACGCATTGTCAGTCCTTAAACCTGCAAGCAATGCTAATAGGTAAAACGTGGAAATGCTAAAACAAGATGAGAGAAAGCAAACAAACTAACAATAAAGTGAATAAATCACAACATAAACTGTGACAATTAAAAGCTGAAAAATACGTCTTTCTCAAATAATTGCGTCCACTAGAACTTCAAATCTAACTGACAATTATCACTGAGCAAAGGCAACAGACCCATTTAAGCTTGAAACAATATGTCGTGTGATTCAGAGGGTTGGAAGAATATGTAAGCAAGACTGCATTCGTAGCTTTGGCAACCAAACTCGAATCTGCGCCTTTGAAAACGCTGAAACGGATGTTAACAAAATTGCCAGCACGCTGGCGGCAAAAATGGTCAAAACAGGTCAACGAACAGCGCAAAAGATAGCTAAAAATTGTTCACACGGGGAAGGAACATGTTTCTAATATTAATTTGTGCGTCAAGTTGGTGATGCCATTGATCTTCACACTTATCCAAAGTGTGAAAACCGGACAGTTTTAAAGACTCACGCTGAGTAACAGCAAAATAAGCTTCATGTATAGGTGGTTTATACGCTATGCCATGGAACACTGAAAAGTGCCGTGACAAGACCATTTGATCTTTGTCATTTTTACAATCTAGTTTTTTTCCAATTACTGCGGTGCGATGACCATTACGTGGAAAATTTAGAGTTTGGTTACCAACGCTAAGAATGCACCCTTGCAATTTACCGACGCTCTGAATCACACGGCATGTTGTTTCAAGCTTAAATAGGTCTGTTGCCTTTGCTAAGTGATATTGGTCAGTTAGATTTGAAGTTTTAGTGAACACAATTGTTTGAGAAAGGCGTATTTTTCAGTTTTTAACTGTCGCAGCACGTGTTGTGATTTAATCATTTTATTGTTAGTTTGTTTACTTTCTCTGTCCTTGATTTAGCATTTCCATATTTCACCTGTTAGCATTACATGCAGATTTAAGGACTGATGATGCCTAGTTTTACGTGAAATCGATTTCCTATTAAACATTTTCCGATAGATTCCTTGCTTATCTCACATGTGGCGAGTAATCACTAGATTTTGAATTATGCTCAAGCAGTTATCTCCAAATAGTAGGTGGTTAAGACGATCAATGAAATGTTTTTAATCGGTGTCGATTATACCTCGTGAAAAGTCGAAAATGAGCGTGAGTCTTTAAAACTGTCCAACGAGTTCGCGTTTTCTCTCATGACATACCGCATACCTTCAAAAAGTTGCATTTCTATTGCCACAAGACCACATTTGTATTTTTGCTGGCTATGAAAACAAACACTTGATTTTCACAACCTTTCATAAGATTTCATTCATGCTATTGGGTTTGGGCGTTTCTTTTTACTATAAGTAAGCATCTACTTTCTTGATTTACTCTCTGAAAGTTTGTGGCTTCACTGTCAAAGCACTAACTTGTAGTCAGAAGAAGTTCAGGCTAGTGAATTCTGTGATTGAGCGGCATGCACCTAACATTTGCGGACAATCCATTCTACGAATTTCATTGAGTACGAAGGGCCACAAAGACTTATGTTGCGTGTTTTAAAGGTCCCTTGGCATGTTCCATTATATCAGTTTTCATTTTGAGGACGATAAGAATGCCTATATCATTTTCCTATTCGAAAAGAGCTAAGGTATGAAATGCCTCTTTTCCTCGCTGCTTTTCCTATCTTGACTGTGAATAAGATCTTACAATGTAACAGTTTCCCCATTGCAAACGAAAGTAATGTTGCTGTTTTTCATAATGTTCGACATTATTTGGAAACATGCTCCGAGGCTCTTGATACGACGTGGCGATACTGCACAAGCTAGCAAGATTCTTGCGGTGATTTGGTTGCAATCATCAAAGCAGACGTTGCCCATGATTGTTCTGTTCAATTGCTGCGCACTTTACGCAAAGAACGCTCCTAAAAGCGGTTCGACGCACCTCTTGTATAGCAGTCAGCAGCTGTAAAGGCGCGGATGAATAAACGCACACACCAGTTTGCATTTGCTCTCAGATATACCTGTATTTCAGTATATTTTTAGGAATAGCTTTCACATTTATAACTTTAATTTGACCAAGAACACGATTTTACTCTTGCACATCAAGGCACAATGATCAGCGTGTATGCAGAAGCGCACCTGCACAGTTTGCGCCGAACTGATAAGTGCATGCAGTTGGGCGTTTGCTCTTTGCAGTGCTTATTTTCAGGTCAACGAAAAATGGCTTGAATTACGCAACGAAAAAAAAATACACAAAACTGATTTACACTATGCTGCTACCGTAAAACATACAATTGTGAAATATTCAGCTCAAAATGATCACACTTTTGCAGTTGCTGTAGGCATGTTATACAAAATGTACTCAACAACTTTTAATTTTGTGGTTTCTTGACATCTGCGAGTATTCGCTTTTATGCCATTGCCAACCTTCAAATGAACATTTGCATTTTCTATCGCCAAGCACATCGCTGCAACCCTTATCAAATCAGACTTGAAAACTTGATAATAATGTTGAGATCCCAGTTCAGAGCGATTTGCATATTTTCCAGCAACAAACCGACGAAAAGCTCCAGTCCACAATGGTTAGGTAAAAAAAGCAAGCACAAGCATTCGTTACAAAAGCGTCGACAACATTGGGTGTATGTATTTAGTTATACATTGCACTTCACTTTAATTAAATGTTTCAAAATGTGGCCAAATGCACTACCGTAATCTCAGCTGGGTACGTAATAAACATAAAAAATGTTCACTGCAGTTGAGTATCTTGCTGCTAAGTCTTTGTTACTGCGTATACTAGTTATACAAGGTGCGCCCTGTACCACCTGTTTAGCTTGTACACGGGTCGACTAACAAAGAGAAATGTTTGTTTTTGTAAGTAACACCATCGGTAAAAACACTTGATATCTTCAAAACTGCTTATGATTCAGTGTTGTAGTCGAGACCGTAATTTTCGGGACAGAGACCGAAACCTGGTTAAAACTTCGAGACCGAAACCAAAACTCGCAAAAATGGGTCTCGATACTCGTCTCGAGACCGCGACCAAGTCTCGAGACTCCATTACTGTTATGACTGTGAGCAGTTTGTTTCAAGTTTAGGTAGTTATAATGTACACCTGTTTTACTGTAGATGATTTGCGGCTGGAGATAATCTTTTCGAGGTTAACTGGCGAACTGCTCTTTGCAAAAGGCACCTTTATTTGCATTGCCATAGAGCAGCACCAAACATTTCAGGCAACAGTCTGCAATCGGACGCTTTTTGCAGAGGTTTTCATTCACCGAACCAAAAAAATGCTGCTTTTCTTGGCTGTGAAACTCCAATTGATTGTTGCAAACCTGCGTATTTCTCTGACATGCTTTTTTCCAAGGAGCACATTAACCTAGGTTGAGCGACGTCTTTTCCTGCAAAATCAAATGATTAGTGGATGCCGAGAAAGGTAGAGGGGTAGTGATACTTGGCCACTGCCAGTTGGCAGTATAAAGACAGAGGTGAGTAGCTCTTCAACAGCATCAAATGAGAAATATTTAAGTCATTGATTTAGCTGGTTCCTGAAGATACTTTGTGATGTGTTATGCGCGAATTATTACATGAACGTATCTTAAGTATTGCTGCACCTCGTTCATTAAATAGAATGCAACTGCTGAGAAATGAAAAAAACTCAATAAACGATACACGTCTGGCGTATACAAATTAAGTTGTGCCATTCAAAACTTCAGTTGTTCTCCGCCAATGCGCATAATTTGCGTGCTTGAACTTCTGCTTAAAACTTGTTGAAACAATGAGCTCACAGATCTAACTGAGTAATTGGCGCTCTCCTTACTTTCCAGTGTGAACACCATTTATTTCATCATTATGCACCAAGCTGTGGACAGTGAGAGATCTAGCTTAGCAGAAGCCTTTGCCACAAACCGAACATTCAAACGGCTTCTTTTTGCTGTGGGTGAATCTGAAAATAAAAAAAGATGTCAATCAACAAGCAGTTAGTTCATCACATGATTTAATGCTAATACTTACAACCTTTCATCTTCGTTATGTTGTGAATTGCGCACGTTTCCTCATTATGTGTAAATCCCTTTAACGCCCGTGGCGGCCACTATAGTGGCCACTACAGTGTGAGATGATCAGAACAGGTAAACATCGGGTGGATGATTTGCCAGCCAAGCTGCTCGCAGGTGAATATTTTGTGCAGGCTTTGAATTTGAAAGCCAACAGCAGTGTAACTTTACGTTCATGCACAGACCATTTTTTTCAGCAAAAACACAATCTTGAATCCTCACAATACTCTCAAACCTCTATCCGAATGGGCAAATCTGATAAGGGGCCTTCTCCAGAAATGAATTCGTGCTGTTTATTTTAAAGCAAAAAAGGTGACATCGAGCTAGAACATTTTGCTTGTGCGGTTACAAGAAATGCACAGAGAGCAAAAAGTTGATTTTATTTCTTTGATCCACAAATGCGTTGCAGGAGTGCATTATTTTGTAGCTAAAGTTTAGCAAAACCTATGTGCTTGGAAATTAATCACAAAACTATATTTGATTGCAAATAAAATGGCCACAAACACGTCTGTTTACGTAGTAACTCCAAGCAAATCTTTGATATCACCATAAAAGGTAAATTCAGATTGTTTCCTTTCAGGTTTAGTTTCAGTTTAACGCTTTTACGTCTACTTCCACACAAAACGTCTACTTGCAGAACTCTGAGATGGTATTTTTAAGGTTTAATGCACCAACAGATAAATTGCAAAACTTCTGGTGGACGGTAATGGAGCCTGCTGAAGCTATGCATCGGCAGCAGCAGGGTGCAGTACCTGTGATCGCGCCGATGATCCCGTCTGCGAAAAGCTCGTTTGCAGATGTCGCAAGAGTAAGGGCGTTCGTTGGTGTGAGTTCTTACGTGGATCATGAGATTGTACGATTTGCTGAATCCCCTAAGACAATACTCACAAACGTGCCTCTTTTTGGATCTGTAAAATAGCTTTTCATCTGATTTTCCACCATTGTCAAGAATTTGAAGAATCTTGACAGTGCAGGGGTTTGGGTCACAGAGATTCAGAAAGACCCTTCCACAATGCCTGTCACTATTTGCTGTTCCGGTAATATCTGCACGAACGTTTTGTTGTTGACCCGGTATTTCGCCGTGACAAAAACCATACTCGCGAGCATTCTCTGTGCCATAGCTCAGAGTCGGCTTTGCTCAGTCACTTTCCGTTCCTGTAGCAGAAAACTTTGTGACGGGATGAAACGAATGATAACTTCCGAAGGGCCATTGTGTTCCAAACGTGTTGTAAAGTGGGTTTGGCAGAAATGGATAAAACATCCACGGATAAAGATGCGCTTGGTTGTAGCTGAAAGGAGCGTAAAGGTTTGAGAAACAGTTAGTCTGAGATAAAAGGCTGTCAGCTGACGGTGGGGAAAAAGTAGATAGGTCTGGAGCTAAAAATGGAAAGATATCAGAAAGGTGTTTTTTCCATTGTCGTATCCCAGAACAGAAAGCGTAGGCAATTGAGGACGTTGTGAACTTAGCACGTCCACTTGTTTGGCACTTGGAGCCATTCTGCCAATCACGTTTTCTGTGGCATGAATCGATAAATTTCCCTGATCAGAAGACATTGTTTCTGCTTGACCACTTGGTCTAAACATGATCTTGCACTTGAAATGAATTGACGAGACCTCTTGGGGAACTTCTTGGAATTATCTGTGGTGGCCGTACAGTACTTTCTGTGCACTCAAGTCGACTGGATTTGTGACGATTTTTCTGCAACCATTTCAAATTCTTAAAAAATGTAAATCTAACCTTGTGCCGAACACCTGCCGGAGAAATTAGATACCGAGTCAAATTTTACCATCAGATTACAGAAAGAGAAAGCTGTATTCTACGCTTTCACATTTAAGCCAAATATTTCGTGTACATCGAGGATCAACACGTTTCTTCGACAAAACTGTTTAGGAACTTGCTTTCATTGCGCGTATACTGTTTACAACAAGCTTTTACTGTCCATGCAGTCGCCATGGATGATCAGGTACGTCGCTCATCTAAGACTGCCGCGTAGAACGCCAAAATGGCGGCAAGCTAAAACTCTGTATCAAAGATACGCAGACAGGTATTTTCTTCGATAGAGACGTGCACGGAAGCCAGACTGATAATTTCTGAAATGAACTGTGATCTCCCATTTACATATAACCCTCCGGCAAAGACTGCTTCGAGACTTGTGCACTTGGCAACGAATCATGTTTCGCAGCTTAGCAGCAATAAAAGTTGCATTTGTGATCATTGCAACAGTTGAATCG
>JGI24159J19872_10011569_pt1 | contig 11558 bp, 10 predicted proteins | sample Ectturendosymbi4_FD_19872 | JGI IMG/M metagenome (IMG submission 19872) | reverse complement strand
ACGGCGTGAATATTGAGTCACGTGTTACGTAAAACGCTGTATGAACATGTGAACGGTTTGTGCCCAGCCGGATGGCTCAATGAGCAGTCTATTACAATGCACTGTTTCCAGTCCGTACGTACTTGTCCATATAGTTGGGCCACCGGCCGCAACAAAACCAACCGACATTGAATTTTTCAATCGTCTCCTGTTGTTTTCATGATTAAAGCATTTTTTTCTGTGGCCGAGTATTTTGATCCTTTGATTGGCTTTCTAGCGTTTCTGCTTCAAAAGTTATGGCCAAAAAAACTAAATTTTGATAAAATTACCTGAAAAATATTTTTTACCGGAATTTTGGTTATTTTTCCATAACTTTAGAACCAGAAGCGCTAGAAAGCCAATCGAAGGCTCAAAAGATTCGTGTTTTAGCCTAGTTTCCACTGAAAACTTTGACCAAAAATTTTCATCTAGCGGTTCGTNATCACTTTTCGTTTTGTTCCGGACAGGAAGGCTTAGAATGCAACGCCGGCACCAGCTTCCTCAACCGAGGTACAGTTTCGAACAAAGAATCGAGCGTTGTGCGGAAGTTAAGGGAACTGGGCGCTGTCATTTTTGCCGTGACCAACATGCACGAGATGGGGTTCGGCACAAGCGGTAACAACACGAACAGGTGAGCCCTGGCGTAAGCTTTACGATTGTTGGACGGGTTCGGCCAAAATTTATTCCATATTTTGGAAGACAGTGTTTTTTTTGGCCGTATCTTAACCGAAGTTTTTCTAAGACTGATTTTTTAACAAGACTGAAAGAAAACTGTCATTAAGCTCTAATGGTGATGAAAAAAGTTGCATTTACAGAAGTTGAGTAAGGCTGTCATACGTTATGCAGAAGTTGAATCAGGCTGTCATACGTTATGGAAGTGCTCTCAAAGTGTCAAATGCAGGTCTTCAACATTATAATGTCCTGTGATGCGCTCGCGTTAGTCGTGGGTGGTAGTGGTTTTGATTGGTCGATGTGGCAATTTTGGTGGTGTGGTAATTGTTGGTAATGTGGTTTTGTTGGGTGATGTGGTAATCGTTGTTGTGTCAGGACCAGTGCAATAAGCGTAGGTTCACTTTATATTTTGAAAGCATTGCAGCGGAGCACGTGACCGAGCCACAAGGCAGCACACTGTTAAAGGTTATGGTTTAACCTTGAAACTGCTTAAATCAGTGGCTACCAATGTTAATCGCCTCTCGTTGCAATCCCTGTCAGACAGTCGGTAACCTGCGGTACTTCTATCACTTGCTGATCGTAAGATGTTTTAGACTTCGAACGCTTGTCTGGTATGCAACAAGTCGGCCATGCACTATGACGTATCGCTGCATCCTCTGGACAAACCAGGCTGCGCCAGGTTTGGGAACCGCATCACCGGGTTTGAAAAATGCAAAACCACGTCATGTGACTAACAAAGGTCGAATAGCAAAGGTCAAAGAAAGGTTAAATGCATGTAGAAAAGGTTAAATGGCAAAGAAAACAGCATTGAAGTGGCAAAAGAAACTGTTCTTGGTAGTCTTTCGTCATGTTTTTCTCATGCCGGTGTGGTTTGGTGAGTGGCCAAAAACCTGACACAATTTTTTTCATTAGACCGGCACAAAAGTAACTGTTTTGCGCGCGCGGTGAATTGACTTCTGGAAAAGTGAGAGACCTGTTTCAATCGGAGATGTTTTGTGCGTCTGTGCTTTTTTACGACGTGAACATTCACTCCTGCTGGCTTGGCCTGCTTTTCTGCTTTCATTTTATTTTTTATGGCTCGTGTTTAGAAATTTCGGGACGTGTCGAAACCCACACAATCCGAACCACTACCCAGGCGGGAGCTCGTCCGGATCCGCCGCTGCTGTCGCCGCCGGCATGGGACCCATGGGCTTAGGTATGTGGGTTGCTGATGTTTTAAATGTATCAGTGCGTTGCTTTCACATTTTGCTGAGAAAAATTTATTGTGACCTAAAGTAACCTTACTGGCTGAAAGCAGCTGGTTTTTGGATGAGGTCATAAACCGCTACCATTCCAATTCCAAATTATGTACACTTTGCATATCAGAGCTGTTGTTGAAGCTGTGAATTGTTCTCGTTATAGTTGAAGTCCATCACGCCAATGATAGGCTGCTTGTTCTGACCTTGTCGGCGATGTATGCGTGCAGGCAGTGACGGTGGGGGTTCGATCCGTATACCTTCAGCTTACTGCGGCGTTGTTGGACTCAAGGCAACCTTCGGTCGAATCACTATCGGCGGGATACAGTCCAACGCTTTCACTGTGGTGCACGGTGGTATGCGAAGAATTATGTAACGCCCGGAAGTGCTTTGCCTTTCAAGGTTGACATCGGAAATAATATATGTTGTTGCTATGGAATATCTCGCTATAGCAACCTTGTTGTGGTGCGTTTTAATTGCCTCAACCGCAGTGAACTTCCCACTGTTTTCGTATTGTAATAAGGGGGTCACCGGGAATGCACGCTCGTGTTCACAAGTGCTTATCTTTTCTCAACGCGTTTGGTTTTATTGTGCGCGCGAGAACTTCGGCGCGTGAGGAAAGCTTTTCGTGCTGTTGCTTGTAGTTGACACGTTTAAGTAACGTGCTCGGTAGTTACGTCTCTGTTATTCAAAACAGTTCAACGCAAAATTTTTCAAACCTGTATAAACTGCTTCTCCGCACAGCGCAACTTTCATTTCAAACAGGAAAGTTTGTAAATTTGATGTCGGCTTTGTGCTGACCCAACCATAATGTGTTCTGTTAAGTTGCTTAAATGTTGAACAGGCCATCCAAGCAAAGGCTATAAATGAAAACGAAAACTTACGACGGGTGATTTAATGCATTTTTCAAACACTCTGAAAATGTCCGCAATATGCGAAATCAAATCCAACGATAACAGGAGCTGGTTTCTTGCGGCTGTACTGTTTGAAATGCTGTGCGCGATGGTTTGTGTTCCTGCCATTGTAGAGGAAATACGCTGGAAGACGGGTTACGCTACGCTTGTTACTTTGCGTAGGCCCCATCTGCACCAGCGTGAGGGACGCTGCGGCCTTTTTCGGCCTGCTTGCCGGGCCTGACCCAAGTGACCCCTACAGTCTTGGTCAGCCCCCTGTCCAGCTGCCCAGGTTTGAGAAGGACTTGACCGGACTAAAGATCGGCATCGACCGACGATATGCTGAGGTACTTTTGCGCTATTTGAAAATCGCTATCGCTTCGCACTGTCAAGGCACAAGGCAGGAGAGATGCACAACACAACAGCGTTTTGTTGTTTCACTGCATGCATTGCTTTCTTCCTGACATCGCATGCAAATTTTTTTAGTCAGAAGTTGCGTCTGTAGGGCGAAACAAAGCAGCAAAATATATGCATCAGTGAAAAAAATATGCATCTTATTTGAAAGATGCTCCTCTCGTTGCGATTAAAGAGGAAATGTACTTCAAAAAACTTGCTCCGATGTTACAAGAACGGGACCACGGAACAGATAAAAGGCACTAGCTGTTCGTCTTTGTCACGCAACAATGGCTGGCGCGACGAGAATCGCAAAGTTTCTTGTTCCCATGCCTGTTGCTACGCTCGTTCGTGGCGCCTAGACCGTAATCTCGATTTATTTTTGCCGTGCGTTCGTCACACGCCATTCCTGCTTCCTATTCGCACCAACTCGAGGCTTTCCCGTACCGGCCGCATGCAGCGCCGCTCTCGCCCCGCCCTTTTTCAGTCTTGACACTGCACAAATGGACAGGATGCTGGTTAAACGCAAACAGAAAGACTCGCTGCTCGCATTGCACTTCGGATTTCCGATAAAATCCGAACATGCTGTTCCGACCGTATCGGACCGACGATCAGCGTTGCGCTGAGGTACGTCATCGTTGCTTCGGACCAGGGGTCTCCAAATTTTTTATCCGAGGGCCACATAAGCTATTTCACAATAGTTGGAGGGCCGGACATCTTACGTAATGTGGTTGTTTCGAGATATGTTGCATTCTACCGAATAAACATAATTTTCGTAAAGATATCATTTTTTTCGTTCTTGACAAAATGTCTTCGGAGGCCGTTGTTTGAAGACGCTTGCTTTAGAAAATCGTTCGAAACTTTCACCTAAAGTCATTCGCTTCAGATGCGAAATTCCTTCCCGTCCACTCCAATCGTTGTACAATTTTCGAAGGCCGGACGTCTTACGTATTACGCAATGTTATTGTTTCGGGATACGTTGCATTCTGCTGAATCAATACATTTTTCGCAAAGAAACAATTTTTTGTCATTGACAAAATATCTTCGCGGGCCGTAATTTGGAGGCCTCTGCTGTAGAAAGTCGTTTGAAGTTTTCACACGTAGTCATCCGCTTCACGTGCGTTGCGTTGTGCCCGCTTCACGTGCGTTCCGATCGTTGTGCGTACAATGTTCAGTCCGGCGCCGTCGTCGCGCACCGACTAAACGCAAAGCGACCGCTCTCGCGCAGGACTGCGAGCCCGACGTGAAGGAGATCTGTCGTCGCGCGTTCGGCAAACTGGAGCGGTCCGGAGCGGAGACGAGCGAGCTGGAGATACCCGAACTGTTCGAAGCCGGCGTTGCCCACCGCATCGCGATCGTGTGCGAGATGACCGCGTCGGCCGTGGAGCACTTCAACAACCATTACGAAGACATGGTCAGACTTGCCAGTGCGACTGGCAATTGTCGTTTTGTGTTTTTTGATCTGTTCGTATTTTGTTTTTTTTTTCGCGCAGTTTTTGTGGTTTTCGCTTTTTTCGCATGGTCAGTAGTATGGTTTATTGTGAATAAGTGGGTAATACGTTTCCAAAACAGTCTGCCCGAACACCAAAAAAACATAACAGGCGTCGTGTCCGGTGTCCTTAGAAAAGCAGCAACTAAACACAGTAAAGTGAATGAAAAGGTCATATTTAAATCTGTTGTGTGTGTATTTTGCTGCGCGCTTGTTTTACGGTTTTATTACCACAGCCATCTTTTCGCACTGAAGCCTCCTTTTCAAAGAATTTTAGAGTTCTTACCAATTAGAAAACCTTCAATCAGTCGCAGAAATTAGAAACAAAAAAAACATCTTTTCTTCCGGGGTTGCGGAGCCGAAGATGAAATGTCCCGCTCCAACTCTGACCTTTGCAAAATTTCCGACTCTTTACCGTGAACGAAGTTTGGCTGTTAACAATTTTGTAGCAACTAGCAGTCAATGGAAATAGTGGTACGCAGTAAGAATTCTCTTTTTCAATAAATGTTCCAAAAGAAATTGTAACCATTTCAATAGGTGCGATTGACTTAGGATTCAAGTGCGACATAAAAAGTAATTCAATTGGACTTCGGGAGTCGGATTTTATTATCCGATTCCAACTCCTAGTGTTCTTAGGAATCCGACTCCACCCAAAAACCTCCGACTCCTTACGACTCCGGAACCCTGTTTTCTATCCTAAAATCTTGGCGGTTGGGCAAACGTGCCGCCAATCTACATCCGCCCTTGACGTCTCACCGCAGACGCTTCAGTCTCGCGTGCTCTTCGCCAACGCCGAGCACATCAAAGCGATCGATTACGTGCAAGCGAACCGCCAGCGCACGCGCTCCATCGGCATCCTCAAGCGAGTCTTCGACGAGGTCGACGTGATCGTGACCCCTACCACCGCCCACTGCGCTCCACCAATCGTCGAAAGCGAACTGAAGTACGGGGCGCTGAACGCCAACCAGGACCTCAAGAACATGAGGTTGGTGTGGGTGGAAAAGATGCTGGCGTTTCTGTTGACAAAATGGCGACGGTCCACTCTGCTCACAGAAGCCTAGTCTTTCTGCCTAAGGCGAGAATACTGAGTTTTCTTTTGGACTCTGCGTAGAAACGCGTTGCGCCAAAGCAAGTTTGTTCATTTTGTCAACGACACAATTCACTGGCGAAGTTGCTGCAAGGCTGGTATACTTGCGCGCATATGATTGTGCGCGATAGCCGCTCAGACATATTTGCGTCAGTTTTATTAACCCATGGGCGTCGGAAAGAGGGGCAGGGGGGGTCTTGGGGGACTTTAGATTTTTTATATTCTCCTCGGAAGGAAATTTGGTACTCTCCTATTAAGTTTTCAGTAGAAAAATGTTCTCTCTTAGTTATATGAGTCCGTGAAATAAAGTTCCACCACTGTGAACCCCACCGTGGAAAAGTCCTTCCGATGCCAGTGCTGTAACTCTGTTCATGTACTTGGGAAAACGTTAGATATCTGGTCTTTTATGACTTTTCCTAACTTTTGGAGACAAATTGAATTGCAAAAGTTTTTTCAGAAGGTCTCTGTCACGTCATAATAGAAAGTTCGGATCTTTCAAGACCCTACGGAAACCTTATGTGTTATTTGGACAGGGTCTACAGTATTTGTTTACCGCATGTATTTCGCTGTTGTGGTGTCGGCAGGTCCCTGGTAGTGTTACTTGCTTCAAGTTAGTGTTTGTAATACACTGATGCTTTTTGTATTTGCAGTTTTTAGACTCCTGATCTAGATACATCGCAGGGTAAAGTATTTATGCAAATATAATATAAAATATGTATTTAGCTGCGCGCATACAAATTTTTGCGAAAATGCGGGAGTCGCAGACAAGTTTGACTGGGCCTTACAGAGGTCACATGTCCAAGAAATCGGAATCTAATTTCGGGTCCCACCAGACACGAAGACACCCCAGCACCTCTTGCCAGCTAATCCGCGCAAAAACTAAGCGGTCTTAACTGCATTTACGTTGAGCGCTGCCAACTGTCGCTTACGCCTGCTTCCTGTGGAAATTAGCACGGTGCGCCCCCGGATTGCAGCTCGGCTTCCTGCTCTGCTGCGCGCAAGTCACGTGGTTCGACTTTTTTCGCTGCAGCGAACTCGCTTGTTGGCGATAAAGAGCGAACCACGTGACCGATCTCGCGTCGTCATCGATTTGCGGTCTCGTCGAAGACAATCGGCCGATGTCGTACCATTCACCGCAAAACAATGACGCTCGCGAAAAGGGCACGGATCTATTTCTGCCGGCGAAGCGAAATGAGGGAGAACAATAACCGCCTCCGCGCGACTGTGATAAAACAATGACCGGCTGCTACGTCGGTGGAACCTTGCTGAGAACATGAGACTCGTTCTCAGCCGTTGCTAAAGTACGCTTTGCTCGGGCAGGATTTCCGGGTTACTGAAATTCTCACTGCGCGCACTGACCCTTTGATCACTTCTTCCGCATCTCACCAACAACTTAACCGTTGTTGGTGTCAGGCCTGTAGCCATGGAAGGACATTCGGGGCAGTGCCCCCAAATTTTGTCGTACCCGGAACATTTTTTATTATATATACTTATATTTCATCATATTTATTTCAAACACTTATGAAAACAAAATTCTTGCTCCTTAAAAGTTCATTTTGCCCCCAAACCTTAAAACCTGGCTACGGGCCTGGTGGTCGGTGCGGACTTGTGCTTGCGGTGGAATTGAAACGCTCTTTCTACTCCTTCATGGCACGACCGGCAAAACAGCAAGTTTGGTTCGACCCTGGTTTTCACAAAACTTTGCCTTTCCTATGCAGATATGCCGGGCTGGCAAACCTGACCGGAGTGCCTGCTGTCACCGTTCCCGTCGGATACAACGCTCTCGGCTTGCCGTGTGGTTTGCAGGTACGTCATCAGATAGTGTGACGTCACGATTCAGCGTTGGTGGTAGTATCGTCATCAGATATTGCGACGACCGTTGCTTTTAGTTGCTGTGTAGCTTACGGTCGAATGCTGGAGATTAGACAACGCGTTCCTCTTGTTAGATAAACAAGATCGAATTTCTTCATTTTGTTTACTTTCAGCTTTGCGCTTGAACAACAATAACCAACTTCGAAATGCCTGCTCGCTTCATTTTAACCGTCAACACTTGTTTGCAGATAATGTCGTATTGGCACAGAGAAGACATAGCGCTGCAAGTGGCCGAGTACATGGAAAGACAAACGGAATTGCGGAAACCGAAAGTCTACGTCGATTTGTTGGAGAGTTAATTGCTGCAATCGCTTGTGCCGTGTAGTTGTTCGAACTCAAGTTCTTGCATTTGTAATCGTACTCAAATTCCCCTTTCACAGTAGTAGCAGAAAGGCCTTATTTCGTACTAATGGTATGTGCTGCTAGACCGAGTGTGCTGAAATTTTGTTGCTTGAAAAAAGACCTCGCATTTATCAAATGCATTCTTCGGTGCACTGTTGCGCGAATCCAACGTCGCTAATGTCGTCATGGGCGTCGTAAGGGGGTAAGGGTACCAAGCCCCTTGAATTTGATATTTTGTCACCAACTTTTCCGTAAACCAAATGTTTTCCCTTGTTTTTTTGGAGTTGGTAAAATGAAGTTTCACGTCTGTTGCCCCCCCTGGAAAAAATCCTTTCGTCCACCACCTGGAAAATAACACTATTTCTTCCCGCCCCTGGAAAAAATCTCTCCGACGCCCATGAAAATTGTAGCAAAATAATTATCGTTTTGGGAAAAAATTATAGCAAAATAATTATCGCCTTAGCGAATGAGTTCCGCCTCTAACTAATTTGCGTTGCCACCTAACTTTTGTTCCACATTCATATCATTTCGAAAACTGCACTGACTCCACCTTTGTCAGTATTTCCGTGACAAGAAGCTCCTGTTCACGCCCGGTAACGGTACAGAGCAAAGGCTGGGATCTGCTTAAACACGTCAAGCGGCGTTTTGTGTTTCTTGGCGAGAAAGTTATCTCCGTCCTGTGATTCGGTCTTCGTTGATACGGACGTACATAGTAATTGCGATACCGCGGTCGAGGGTTAAATTCATTCAAAACTATGCGACTTTCCATCTTTGAACGTCAGTTTTATTCGCAGTTCCACTCTTTTACTGTTTGTTTTTGCCTGAGTGATCTACCGCAGTGTCGGCACGCGCGAGTGTTCTACGGTAGTGCTGACACGCGCGAGATTTTAGATTGGGCCAGGACGAAGTCCTGAAAAACAGGCGTCGATTCGGAGCCGATCTGCGCCCATCTCTCGTAGTAATCCGCTAGCACTGTTTTGTCCCCAAGTGACGCTGTCCCGAAACACTTGCCGCTCGTGTTATGTTTATTTTTTAAGGTATTTTTAGAGGAAAGCAAAAATCTCTCATCAAATGAAAAACTAAGTAGTTTCGCACACCGCTGCCTGCAGCTGAACTACATTGTCCAGTCAGCGCAACCTCAGCTCTTTCCAGAATTGTGACAAGGGTCCGAATCGCGCGCATGCGCATTAACCAATGTGGTAAAAAGATTTCGTGCTTTTAATCTGTTGGCAAGTTACTGCAAGTAAAAATATATTTATGTTTTGCGATACTGTGCGCGTCGTGATTCAGGCGAACCTTCGTGCTGCACAGAAGGGTTCGATCAACCGAATGGTGCAGAACTGTCGTTTCCTACGGTATGTTTGTGTCGGCGCAGATCCAAAGCACTTGTAGGGTTGTTTTTTCATAGTTTCATCAATAGATTTACTATTGTGCTTGCGTAATGCGCAGCTTGTGATTTTTAAAGTTTGTATTGCACTGTTTAACGACGCTTTGAAAACGTGATCCGGATGAACAAAGCAGAGCGTACTTTTAAAAGTTATGAACAAGGATAAAATCGTGACCGCATTTTAGTTGCTTTTCTCACTTTCAAAACCTGCAGCGACCATCACTTTTCGGGTCAAGATACTGTTAACGCAAATTTCCCACTTGGAATTTATCACATCCACCAACCACCCGAATGATAGTTTGCTAGCTTGTTGTGGGTTCATGACATCAAACCAAAATGTTTTAATTTACACAACACACATCAAAAAACTAATTGCCAGACTTTATTTCTTTATTCTGAGAAGCAAAATATCTGAAAAACAGTAACAGGTCAGAAATTTCGCTTGGGGTGGACTCAGCAATTTGAACTTAATGCCGAAAACGAGTCGGAGTCAAAATCTACAGTTTTGCCGGGACCATGTCGCCGAACTAGCAGTCAAAGTATGGTCAATTTCGTGAAATCACAATTCGCGTTTTTTACTTTTTTACAGCGCTTTTCTCCCGACTCACTACAAGAACTTGTAGCAAGATCACTGCTGCAGTTCAATCGCAAATGTACTGATGATTGTAGCAGCAGTTTCCAAAACGTCTACAAATTTGTCGTAACATCTATTGCCATTGGACGTTGTTTTCATTATCAAGGAAGGAAAAATTCAGTAATACTTTCTGCCAGGGTTGTGGAATCGGAGGTAAAATTTCCGACTCCTTAACATTAAGTGAATAAAATTTGGCTGTTAAAATTAATGGAAATGGTGGTACACAGCAAGAAATCTGTTTCAACAAATTTTCGAAAGAAATTGCACCATTTCAACAGGAATTCCCAATTTAGGAGTGTGATGTAAAACATGACCCAACTGGGCATCCGGAGTCGGACAAAAAATCCGACTCCCAGTGTTGTTAGGAATCCGACTCCACCGAAAACCTCCGACTCCGCAACCATGTTTCATGCCTTCCACACAAACTGGGCTCCTCGGAGTATCCCGTGAATCGGATTTTTTATCCGACTCCGGAAGTACAATTGAATCATTTTTTACATCGCACTCCTAAGTTAGGAAAAAAAAAAGAATATAGTAGCTGGTGCCTGTTGTTGAAATGGTACAATTTCTTTTGAAGCAGAACTCTTGCTGTGCACCACGATTTCCATTGATTGCTATTTGCTACAAAAGTGTTGACAGTCAAACTTCATTCACATTATGTTGAGAAGTCGGAAATTTTGGAAAGGTCAGAGTTGGGGCTGGGGTCGGACATTTTACTCTGACTCCGCAACCCTGGCGTGAATCGCAGGGTTCGCGAATCGCGATCACGCGAAAAAATTTAAAAGTCTACTTCACGTTTTTTTTTCAAAAAAGATTAGGTAGTTTGAAAGGCCGTGAGAACATTTTGCGCGATTTTTTAACTTCGCTTTTCTTTTCGACGTTTGTCTTGACGGTCTGTGTAAGCTGGGCTTCGTCTGGAGTCAGCATCCGTTCAAGTGTGTTTCTTCGAGATTCCTCAGACTGCAAATAAAACATCCTGTAGGATTAAGCGGCGTATTTTTTTGAATTTGTATTGAAGTGGTAACTTAGTACAGCAAACTACCTCGGAACGCGTGATGTAGGTTTACTGTTGACTGAATGCATAGAAAGTAGGTTGTATTGGTGATTGAATGTACAGAGCTCACGGTGTACTGGTGATTGAATGTATAGAACGCAGTCGCACGAAGAACAGGTGATCGAATTTACAGGATGCACTGACGTGGCGGTGTTAATAATTGTCGGATTGGAAACACTTCTAGTCCGAGTCGAGTCATCTGAAAAATTTTCGAATTTCAGTCGTGTCATGACCTTGGTCGAGAGAAAGTCGAGTATAAAAATTGTCGGATCACTTTTGAATTACTGGTTTGCAAGCTCGAGTCAAACAAAAAGTAGCCAAATTTACCATCTTGTTTGTCTTTTTTCGTTATTTTTTGCTTTCAGAACAGAAGAACTGTTCTTTTTCATCGGGTTTTGAAAACTTTGTAAAAATGACCAGTGGTGTCTCGTGGTGAAATTGGCCGGGAGGGCTGCGAAATTTCATCTCTGGTTGAACATATG
>JGI24159J19872_10011568_pt1 | contig 11558 bp, 7 predicted proteins | sample Ectturendosymbi4_FD_19872 | JGI IMG/M metagenome (IMG submission 19872) | reverse complement strand
TACAGATGTTGTTTGTTGTCTAAATATGATTTATGTAGTTGCATGATTTGTCCTTTACACCCAATGCAGTTTTCATGCTTGGCCACTGCTTCAAATCACATTCTTTGTCCCAAGCAAAATGGATAGATTAATTGCAAGACTGCAATGGATGGATTATTTGAACTACAACTGGTTAAAGGATGACCTTGACAAAAACTTCCATGAGCGTTCCGTCATCAGTGTTCTTTATGATGTTTTGCTGAGTAACAGTGAAGTTACCCATGCATCAGATTCAGCACACCTGGATCAAGATCCTCATCTTTCTGACTTCGAGAGAGACTTTCCTACTGCTGATGAGCAAAAGCATTACATCAATGCCCTATTAGAAAACCAGGTATTGCATATGCTCCATCACTTTCTTGCTGATTCATGGTGCATGTTATTTTTTTTCATCTAGACTCTTTCATGCGTGATAATATCATACAGTAGAGCTTTTCTGCATGCAGTTTGTACTTGGACAAGCAGTTTGTGAAGAATCTTTGTTTGGGCTGTACTTGAGAAGACGTCTTGCAATCTTGCAAAGGTTGTTTTATGCTTGTGCTTCCAAATACCACAGCAACAAGTCCACTACCCAGGTACTTACTTTGGATTTTTGATTTTACACTCAGTTGTAGAAATTAATGAAATTTTGTAAGTTCAACTTGTGTCTCTTTATGTATGCATCAAACTGTTTGTTGTATTCAGAAATATATGTATTTGGTTTAATTTAAACTTCAGAAAATTGAAAGCTTTACCTGAGGTTCGCTTTTGTAGGTTCAAAAAGGAAGGTTTTAATATACCATACTAAATCAATCTTGCTAGTGTTATGTGTAATATTTAAACAAAAGACCTTACAACAATTGAGAAACATCTTGAACTCAACAAATTCTGCATATTCATCCTTCTGAAATTGGTATCAAGCATATTCAATTAGTTGGTAGGAAAACAAGTTCCATGCTGATGCTACTTATTCTAGAACAAGCAAATTTTAGTTGCATTTAATATTTTTATATATTCTAAGGCTTTCAAAAACTGAAGACATGTTTGAATTGTAACATCTCTGCAGTATTACTTTATTGTATCTATTTGCGTGTGAATGTTGAACTAATTGTTTTAATACTGTACAAGCAAATCTAAAACCATTTTTGATCGTCTGTTTTGAATGAACCTAGTGTTCATATCTCTTGTTGGGTCATGATTTAAGTGACATATAGGATCTAAACACATGTTCAAGAATGTGACGTTTTGATGGCATCTATATATAAACTGTATATATCACAAAAATGAGTTATGATAGACTAGAACTAGTATTTTCATTGTTTCTTGTAGATAACCCACATATCATAGTAAATTTTGGTTATTGTTGTAGTTACTGTAATTGTGATGGTCATTGCCAAGATCAACTGAGAAAGTTCTGAACGTGGGTGTATGGTATCTCCATGCATGTGACTGTGTTTAAATAAAAGCATGCCGAAATTTCAATTCCCCAAAATAGTGCAGGCCCTTATCTAATGACATCTTGTCCTGATAACTGGTTAATTAAAAGACCACCTATATTCTTTGCAAGACTTGCATTTGCATTAACTCACACTGCNCAGTTTGTAACAATTTCCACTGAGGTCGGTTTTTGTCCGTTAAATAAGAATCTTTAGAGTTCATCAGGAACAGCTATAACTCCATATACAGTATATACAACTATAATCCTATGTATACATCCCCTATATGTATAAAGTAAAGGGGTTTCAACAATTTGGCACATAACTTCCCTTATGTTCATGTTCAAGAAGTAACCAGTTACAGCTGTTGCCAAAGTAATTTGGCACAAAACTCCCCTTATGTTAATGTTCAAAAAAGAACATGCTTGTTTCCGTTTGTGTATTTGCTTTACCAAGTTTGTCTTGTTGAAGAAAAAATGACTGAAAAACTGGTTTCACTACTGGTTCCATTTCAAGGTTGATTTATAATTTTCAGCCCACTATTGTTTTTTTTGTGATTGTTGATGTGCTAAGCGTTAAATTTCCTTGGTAAAGTTGTCAATTTTTAATTTAGCATTTTGGGTGTCACTTCTGCAGTTGAAATTTAGATTCCTTTGNTGATGTTCATTTTGCAAAGTTGTCTCTGTCACATTNTCTTCACTGTAGTGTCAAAATGAGATCCTTCTGCTCTGTCAGAGCATACTTGACTTCATAANTGCTAATAAGGACTACTGGTACAGTACAACNGAACAGGGCTTATCCAGTCCACTGCAATCTTGATATTAATAAGGTGCAAAGATTCATATGCAAATTAATACTGCAAATTCTTATTCTCAGTTATTTTGACATTCTACTCCAGTACATTTTTTTAAAATGCAATGTGAAAATTGGGTGNTGTGGTGTACATCATTGCAGGATGATAATAGTGGATGGGTTGATGGCGGTCCAAGCAAGGCCATTACTGCAATTTCTGGTGTCATTCGGCAAGATGAAGACCGAAAGTCAGGATCAGATGCTTTAATCGAAATGGGTTAGTAACTTCGAGCTGTGATGATTCACAATTTTTGTTTTCTGTATTTTGAAAAAAGCGTGAATCGCATGAGTCATTTATGTTATCTTATACTTTTAACAATGAAACAACAATGCCCAACCTTTGCCAGCACATTTTTGTGCAAGCTTCTTTATTATTTCAGGTGTAAGAACAGGGTTAAGGCTTTTGTTCACGCTGATCCAGCACAGTTGGTCCGAGCCATCTTTGGCCTCAGCAATCTGCACAGACGTTTTGCACACAGCGTTTGACGTGGTCAACAACCTTCCTCCACTGTCACTAGCAGATGAGACAAAAATCCCCAACATGGGCTTGGATTGTTTGCAGCAGGTAATTGAACAGGTCTAGCTTTACAAAAGCAATTTGCTTTCGCCAGTTTACTGCCTGTTGGGACAAGGTAAATATCATCGACAAGTCTATTCATATGAACTCAACACACTCCTTTCACAATTTCAGCAAATACGCTATTCAGCTTATACGAAGCGTTCTTTCTTGTGCGTAACACATACAGTCCGCGAATTGTCGGAGCGAACAACGTCAGAGTTTTATTCTCAAATTGGCCGCAATTTCTGTAGAATAACCGTTGGGCTAAGGATATGAAAATTGTTTTTTAGTTGAGTCAACAAATGAGTTGTGCTGGTGCCGTTTATTAAACCAGGTGCTGTGTTTTTGTGGTAAATAAATTCTCATCATACAAACAGCGTGTTAAGTGCGTCCGATCCTTTGCAGGTGTGTGATTTTCTCAAAAATACTGTTGCTATCAATTCGGGTGCAAACGCCACATCACGACAAGTGTCCTGCGAGCTCCTTTTGCTTCTGGCTTTTCAACGAGGCTCCCTGCGCCACTTTCTAGACTGGATTGAAATGGCCCTTGACGTTTCGCCGAGTGATGCGAACGGTAAAGAATTATGTCGAACTCACCGTGGGTCTTCTCCTGTATGTTGTTAAATTCGCAATTTTGTCGAAATGTTTCGCATTCCATTTGCAAGCAGTGCATTAGACTGAACTTTCTGAGTCCCGCGTGTTGAGTATAAATATTAACTGTTCTTAAGGCTTAAGTCGGTTTCTTCCTTTTATCCGCTTGTTAGCAGTTTTGTGCTTAAGGTTTTGTTAACATGAGTTAAATAAACTACACAGAACGAGTTATTGCCAGCAAGATATTCATGTTTTATTGCATTGCAACCAATTTTTAGCAGCTTTGACTTTCAGCAGGTGGCGCGTCCGTTAAACGTGTGTGGCTGGCCCAGAGTATAGTTTCAACAAGCGTGCAGATTTTGATCTTTTTGGAAAAGCGTTGTAATTGGTGATTCGCTCGATCAAGACCTTTTGTATTTTACAAATTTTTTGTGAGAAGTTTATCATCCTGACTGAAACTCCGATCAAAACTTATACGGTGTGTGGTGGATCGTGAAAGATGATATGGATTGGTGAAGTACGTTGCTAAGTGGAGTTAAATACTGTTTTTATTCGTTTGTGGAATCTTTTTTCACTTCAGGACCAGATGACGTCGAACAAGGAAGAATTATATCGAGAGAGCTGCTACTTAATATTCTGGAAGCAACGTCAAAACCCGGGGTGAGTCCGCATGTTGTCTGACGGTTGTTCTGTGCAGGGCGTTTGACTGTTTGGCAACTTGTTGTTTTTCAATGAATTCTTTTTCGTGGTGATTCTGACGTTTAATCGGAGGCACTGTATTTGTTGCGGTGCTTATTAACTACTTGGATGAAAACACGCAAAACTTCTCATCATTTTTGGCACGAGACAAATATTTTCACCGTTGAGTTAATCACTAAAATAAGCACAGAAAACACTGTTACTAGAAATGTCTTCAGACGTTATGACACTGAGAACGACTGCATGGCACTGAAGAGAAAATAAGAGGTAATGACCAAAGCAGTGACTAAGACACACCGAATAAGACAAAGAATATTTTGAATGAAAGATACTGTCGATGCTTTCGATGCGAAAACGTTTTATCTTCAAAAAAATCAACCGCGCAGTAATTCGGCGGTGGTAGTTCATTGAACAACAACTGCTCAATACACTGGATAGGACCACGCAAGAAGCTATACGTAACATTTACTGCTCCGTGACATTTTTAATTTTCAAATTCATCACGTGTCTTGCATAGTTCCCCGTTGCTACTGCCTGAAGCGCTGACTGTAACCGTGTGCCAGGGTAAATTGGATGAATATAAAGCCAAATATGTTAATGTTTGCTTAGTGAGCAGAACAGTGGGTGTTCAGAGCTGCACAAAACGTGTTATCATCGTGTAATTATTGGCCTACTACGGGCCCCTTAGACGGACAAGAACTCGTGTGCTTAACGTCCATTCATCTCCTTTTGCAACAATAAAACAAGCTCTAGCTTCGTGGCAAGTTTGTGAAGAATCTGCCTGCTTGGCTCCGCTTTCATGCTTTTACGGCGATTCAAACTTGCACATATCTGTTGTACAATAGTTGTAAGCCACAGTAGTAACGTACGCAAAAAGAAAAGCTAAATTTTCCGCTCTTGCTCCGTGTTCCTAGCCGTAGTTGGTGTGTCTTTTTTTCAATTCTTCTTCAGTTTCAACATTTCGCTAGTAAGTTTTCTTGCTGCGTGCAGGACTGAAGATGTGTTAAATACACGAAACTAGTTTCCCTGTAAAATAAATTGCAATGTATTCACTTGCGTACGCCACTACTGTGGCTTACAACTATTGAAAAATCATCTTCTTGTAGCGGTTAATGTGCACATTTCATGTCAATAGAACAGCAAAGTCCTGACCAACGTGTTGGAGAACCACAACAACCAGAGACACGTTTTTGTCAAAGAGTCGGCGATGGTTTTGCTTGAACAGCTGGTCTTGCTCGCTCAAGAGTATGCAAGATCCTGCAGTGACGATGAAGTAGAATGGTGAGGCATCCTGAAGTTTTGGTTAATTGTCCTGTCTTTTGACACTCGTTTGGATTGCTGCAAAGTACTTTTGCGACGACTTCGTTGTCGAATCCTTTTCTCATTTTCGCAATAGACGTATCGCTTGTTTAGTGGCCCATTTACCCGAAAAAGCTTCATGCCAGCGGTTCTTAACTGGCGGGTGCTCCCCCTACGGGGGCGTCAATAAATTTCCAAGGGGGGAACAAGCCCTTATGCGTCCTACAATATGGAAAGTTTTATCAATAAACATACCAATACATACATTAGTTTTACAGCCTATTTAAAGTCAGGAGCTTGAATTGAAACAAAGGACAATTACTTAAGGGAGACGTGGTAGGAAAAAGGATAAGAACCACTGCTTACATCAAATCCTTTATCACACTCCGATGCTTGTACACTGCTGTTTAACTAAATTAACAGTGGTGCGCACTCCCGTCTACAGCAAAAGCATTAGTAATGCCGTCACTTTCTCCGCACAAATGAACACAGCGAGTTGTGCTGTGACTCTTTCATGTGGTGATTGACTATTGTGACTACGTCTTGCATGCGTATAAGCTTTACTCGTAGTATCGATTACCAATCACAGTAATGGACTGTATCATGCAAGGGCGGATCTAGGGGGGGGGCGATAGGCCCCCTAAAGCCTAAAAAAGTAACTTTATTCACCATGATTTTGTACAGTTCGGAAAACAACATTCGCGATGTAAGGCTATTTGTCGTCCCTTGTATAAATTGTTTTGTCACAGCAGTCTTGCAAAGTATACTTCATCTCTCTTGCAGCAGCGAAGCTGTTGTGAGACTTGACTGCCAAATATTACTGAAATCGCCCCCCCTAAACTTCCTGGCTGGATGCGCCCCTGGTATGATGTGACCACAGCAAACCACCTTCTTGTCCAGTCAGAATGCGATCAACACTGTTGCCTATGCGATCACACACAAACGATCACGTGATCTCGAGGCTTGGTATATTGGTTCTTACATCAAGAGAACAGAAACGAACTAAGAAACCGGCGTCACATTGCTTCAAGTCAAAACAATTCTCACTACCTCAGCAAAATCGACAAAAACTATACTCTATGATAGAAAAATTGTTTAGCAAAAACAGCCCTAAAAAACCATGAACTTTGATAAAACTAACCCAATAAACCGCAATCCGCAACAGCAAAAAATTTCCCGCAACGCAACGAAAAAAACAGCCCAATTGTGCGGGAAAACCGTCCAACTGGCAACACTGGTTGATAGGTTGCCGGTGTTGTGCCAAAACTTTTGTGATAAATGCCATTCCCATTATGCGCTATCAATGGAAGGAGGCAAATTTTTACTGGTATTGATTTTGTAAACAGTTCTTTGACAATTTATGCAAAGAGGCATCCTAGAAAGAAATGCGAACGAAGTTTGCAAATGGCGCCTTGATTAATATCACGCAAGAACTCTAGTCAACATGTGACTTTGTCGTTTTTTACGCTGTCTTAGCGTTGAAAACTTGGCGTGCGAGGTGTACGGCTGGGGTAGCAACAGCAGCCATCAGCTGGCCGAAACAACTTCGGAGAAGGTTCCCGTTCCAGAAAAAATCAAAAGTTTCTTCAATTCTCAGTTGGTGAGATCGGAACCTGAGTTTTAATGATCTGTGCGCATTTAACTACTCGTATTTTGCCCGTATAAGCTATTTTTCTTGAAGTTAAAGACGGCATTGACAATGTTCGTTACCACAGTACGTAAATGACAACGCGAAAATGATTGCAGATATAAAATCGAATTATCGTGTTTTGTTTACTTGCGCCCGTTCTAAGTTTCTCTTTTTCTTGAACGCATTGTCTCAGTCCGCTTTTCCCTCGGTTGCTTTTGAATCATAACTCTTGCGTCAAGCGTTCAACTCTCTACGTCAAATACAAACTCAGCCAAAGCTATCGTCGCGAACTTACAGTTTAACGTTGCAGCTGGAAGCCGGTCAATATTGCACGTTTGTCGTCCTTTCCGATGGAACAGCGAAGTCCTGCGGCAAAGGAAGCTACGGAAGACTCGGTCTCGGCGACTCGAACAATCAGTCGGGGTTGAAACAGATAAAGTTCCCGTCAGAGCAACCGGTCAGGAGGGTCTCGTCGTCGAAAGGTCTGTCTTTTTCATGCCTGGAACTGAGATGTAAAAGATTCCAATCTGAAGATGCTTTGCCACGTGTTGTAATGTTGAGCCAGTCATCACGACGAGGCGCCTGCAGTGGTTGGCGTTCGTTAAATTCGGGAAGAGATGAGATCGATTGCTTCGGTTATGTTGTTCCATGGAAGGAAACCGTCAATGGTTCTGGTGGCTGTCAAGTCTAATGCGTTCTCGTTCACTGCGTTGTGATTTTCTGCTGGATTTGTTACTGGTTTGTTATTTTCATCTCCAGCAAATACGTTTGCAATAATTTATGTGTTTTCACGACCCACCACATGAAAACGAATTGCTGGCTTCTGTCTCCTGAAACTATAAGTTTTTCAAGGCAAAATTTTGAGGTCGACGTAGTTTGAAAATTTTGACTCTATCCATGTGGTCGAACGTAGAGAAGTTCACATGGAGTTGAAAGAACCAACAAACCACTATCTACAGCTCTCGATCAAAAGTTTTGCCCCCGCTAACTGAGCAAACATCCCAAGCCTTTCTCACAAGAATTAGTGTCCGCACCCGAGGCTCCGAGTTGCTTGGGCTCCACATTAACCAGTTTGCTTTCCAGGTTCAGACGGCCACACGCTCGCTCTCGCTGCCGACGGGAGCGTGTTCTCGTGGGGGGACGGCGATTACGGCAAACTCGGCCATGCGTCGAGCTTGACGCAGAAGTCGCCCAAACTCATCGAAGGTCCGCTGTCCAAACGGGTGAGTCGGAAAATTCTTGTTTCGCGAACCTTCGAAGCGGCAACGGCCGTGTACATCTGATCCGCCCGTCCCGGCTTCACAATTCATTTCGGGTTGACTCAGCAGGAAAGCCGCTGTTCTCTTTGTGATGACTCGGCGCGAAAGCAGCTGTGATTTTCTTGCTCGTCCTTCACACCAGCCCTGAGTGCCGCTTTTCCGCTTTGAAAGATCAGAGTTGCCAAACGCTTGATTAATGAATCAATGTCAGAAAAGCAACGGTGCACATGACATGCAAGCGACATTCGTGCGGACCGTTGTTGACGTTGCTGCACTGTACAGCACGGAAAGAATTTTCTCCCCACGACAAACTTCTGTGTTCCAATGAAAAGCTGTCTTTCGAATTTTTGTTTATTGTCAAATGCAAAGCAGCGCCGTGAAAATATCATTTCCAGTTCCGGCTTTTCGGCGTCATACAGCTTCGGTGAATGGCATGTGAAAATTTAAGTCTTTCCTGAAACGATACTCGTTTACAGTTTCCTTTCTTGACGCTAGTTACCTCAAGATTTTGCTGTGAAATTGATTCTCTATCGTTTGCTTGCTCATTGCAAAACTCGCGCAGTATGCGTTCTCTTAAGATTGGTGTAAGGCAATGCTGCGCAGCAAATAAAAGTTTTACTGCTTTCTATTCTAGACACAATTTTACTAAGTCGCCTTCTTCATCTACGTCGGTTAACAACTGTCTATAAAAAAGCTGTAGACAGTGTTTATAAATCGAAAATTCCTGTTGCTTATTCCTCGATGCTTAACCACAACAGTACATCATTTGCTCAGGATTTTCTAGAACTAACTATGCGCTCAAGAAAGAAACAGCTGTGCCAAGTTGCACTAATTTCCTGCTCCCGTTTGTAGAGAAGCTGTAGTGCGTTTTACCAACTTTATTCGACACCATATTTTATTCTTTTATTTATTTTTGGCTGAGCATTCACTCATTGCAATAGATCGTAGGAGCGAGTCAAGAGCAAGTTTTGCAAACACGTTGCTGCAATCTTGAAAAATCTGTTTGTTGCTGAGTCCTTTCGCGTTTTTGCAGATCGTTACTTTCGTGTCGGCCGGGTATCGGCACTCGGCCTGTGTGACCCAGGACGGCCAGTTGTTCACGTGGGGCGAGGGCGACTACGGCCGGCTTGGCCTGGGGGACAACACGAGCAGAAACTCGCCCACTCTTGTGAAGGAGATCACAAACGCGGGCTCGGTGAGTTGGTCTCGTTAGATGTGCTCGTTGCGAAAGTCGTATTTTCTGCTTGAAACAACTGAAAGGGACCACGTCCAGAAGACTGTTGCGTTAAATTTTTATGACAGTATAAAACGTACGTCGGATTGTGTCAGGTTCAATAGTTTATTTGCTTGCGATTTGAAAGAATGCAATCGCTCAAGCGGGACAAAATTTTTGCAACATTTCTCTCATTTGTCGTCTCGTCAATAGTACTGTGTATTTAAAAGATGATAAAACCTATGTGTGACTTCTTTCAACGGTATTCTTGAATAATTTCAAAATAAAATTGGACGGACTAGGCAGCCTTCGGTAAACTGTGCGTCTTGGCCGAGTCAAGTCGTGATCGGTTGGCGATGACGGAGCCTGTTCTCATTGTGAGGTCATTGTCTGTTTTTTTACCGAACACGCCAGCGCCATGGATTCGAATAAAAGCAACTGTTTGTATTGGATCAGCCACAAAAAGCAGGGATGTAGCAAATCACATTGTTGGCCGTTGAATAGCGATGTATTTGGAAACCTCCCGGAAAGCTTATTTAATCCACAGTAATCAGGTTCCAAGCCAATCCAGAAAAGTTAAAGAATCTCATTTTGATGAACCGAGCAAAACAGGTCATCTTGCCAGACCGTTGATGTGTAATGGTGAAATGTTCTTCGTCGGTTATGCTTTCTGTTCTCTCGAGATGTCGGGAAGATACCGCTGGTAATTAAAGAATGAAACAAAAAATGCTGCCAATAAACAAAAAATGCTGGTGCGCTGACNCATTCAGCNTTAAACAAAATAACCACAGGCGGATGTAGCATTGGAACAAGGCGCAAATAACGACGAGCTTGTTGGGAATTTCACTGCTGTAGCTTATTCACGCTTTTGGTTAATTTTATTCAACGACAAGCAGCTGCATATACCGCGTAGCTTACCATTTACATGTGCATTTGTGTAGGTTTTATGTTATCTAACTGTGGTAAAAAAAAACTTTGGTTGATAGTTTTTTTCCATGGATGGCAGAAGCCCCACAGGAATGTTCACTGCTACAGATTTTATCGTTGTACTATGCTTAGCAGCAGCTGTTAAACATACCCTTAGAAATGGCTGAACTACCCCTGCAGGGTGAAATTATTCAAGGACGCAGTTGCTGAAGCTGTCAATTCATTCGAAACGAAGAGAGTAGTGTGAACATCTAATTATACCATCCTTACTATTTCTGACGTTTCTGTTTTATCTAATGTGACACAAAGAGCATCGTGTCGCAAAAACAACTTCGCCCCATGCTATCTTCCAGACATGAACTCAACGTTTCCAATCGCGGCAGATGTCGCGTTACAGAACGTGTTCGTTTCTTCGCAGGTGGTCTGCGGCAGTTCGCACACTCTGGTTTTGTCGAAAGATCGAGCTACTGTTTGGAGCTTCGGAGCTGGAGACAACGGGAAGCTCGGCCATGGAGACACGAGTCGAGTCTACAGGTAAAGTTGTCAGGCGGCAGTGCGTGGCAAGCTGATAGACTGGAATGTCGAGTAGGTGGTTTAAAGCGTTCGTTGTCAACATATATCGGAGGCTTTGTTCAGACATCAGACTGTTTGCAATGTTTGCAAACGTTGAAAGCAGCCTGTACCAATGCTGATAAGTGTGATTTAACGTTTCGTATCGATACAATTTGCAACGTAGCCAATAATAATTAACCTTATAGGAATATGAAGTAAATGAGAATCGAAGAGCTGTTGCTTTCGTGAAAAGGAAGCTCTGACCTCGCATGTAGTGGGTGGCTGGATCCCATCTGCATGTGACGTCATTTCCGTACCTTAGCAACAAATGCCGGAGGTGAACCACTTGACTGAAGACGTGAAAGATGACAAATTGTCCGTGTTTGCAAAGATATAGCCGCAAATACGCTGCTTTTTATGGTTTGTTTACCGCGTTTTGGTACGATCATGGTCACCCGCTGCAGGGGCATCGGACGCGACTCTTTGTGAGCGGCGCGCATTTCTAGCATTGTTGTTATTCAAA
>JGI24159J19872_10011567_pt1 | contig 11559 bp, 7 predicted proteins | sample Ectturendosymbi4_FD_19872 | JGI IMG/M metagenome (IMG submission 19872) | reverse complement strand
TTGATCTTAGCAGCAGTACGTAGTTTTTCTTTTTGTTTCATATGTCGACTTGTGCGCAGGACTGAAGATGTGTAACACACGAAACTAGTTTCCTTACGCAATAAATTGCGATTGATTCGCTTGGTGTTGGTCACAGCTGTGACTTAACAATTATTGCTGAATGATGAGTGCAAGCTTCAATCATTGCAAGAAGATGGGAGCAGAGCCAGCCAGGAGATCCCTCAAACAGCCTGCTGCAAAGCTAGAGCCTGTAATTGTTGTTCTAAACGTGCTATTAACAATTCCGTGGATTTTTGTCATTAAACCTAGCCTTTTTGTCATAAGAAATTTTAGGGGCACATGCTTGTCTATCGAAATGCTGAATGGTTACATGGTCAGAGATAGGTTGACAATCCCTGGTCTGTATTAATTGTTGAGAGTTGACAGTCAACAGCCGAGTCGACGAGGGTGTCACTGTTGGGAGTGGCAGTTTCAAGCGTTTGCTTTCTGCAGACGATTTCTTACTGCCAGCATCTTCTCAACAGGGTATCCAATATCCACTAGATCGGCTTTCTTCTGCGTGCAACCAAGCCTGTAAGAAAATCAACGCTAAAAAGGCGAGGTATTCTGTCTTTCCGGAAACCGAAGTCAGTGCCTGCGCGCTATGAGTGACCGGCAATATGTTGCAGCAGGTTGACAAGTTCAAATTTCTTCGGGTGGTTTTCACGAGTGACGGATGGTGAAACAAGAAGATCAATGCATGAATTGGAAAGTATATACAGTTCTGCGTGAGCTTTATTGCTCTGTGGTAACACAACGGGATGTTTGAAACACCGCAGTGATGTCAGTTTTAAATCGCCCTTGGTTACTATCCTCATCTATGGTCATGAACCTTGGGTAATGACTGAAACTCAAGTGCAATCTGCACAGATAGATTTTTGCGAATATTTCACGGTGCGACACTAAGCGGCAATGTACCCAGTTCTGAAATTCGTAAAGCACTTAATCTCGAGCAACTTCCCCTCCGAATTGAGAGTTCCCAGCTACGTTGGTTCGGCCATGTGACCAGAACGCTCCACGAAAGATTGGTGAGGCACATCTTGCTGACTACACCCAAGGGAACGCGGCGCCAGTGTCATTCAAGGGCCAAGCAGAGTGACTACAGTACATCTCCAGACCGACTTAATCGGTCACGTCTTGATGTAGAACCAGTGGAAGTATTTGAGATGCTGTTGGTCGTGAGTATTTGGAGTCGGCCTCGTGTTTTTGCCCCTGCGATTGTTCCCAGAGGAAAAGCGTGCACGAAAATGAATCAAAAAATGAGACAACGTAGAAAACAGCCTAGTGCCAAGTTAAAAATGCAAATGTTACTTTCCAAATGAGCGGAGTGTGGGCATGACCAACTACAATAAACATACTTTTGGTGGTTACATCTAAAGGGTTTCAATCTCCGTTTGCGTGATGGTTGGAACCCGTTTTCAAACGCACTCCAGCACGTTTGCTAATGATTTGCACCACGTCTATGTTCATGACAACGCTCGTTGTCCTCATTGACACAAAACGTACGGATTCGTGTAAACCCTATAGCAGTGCTAGCGTCAAAGCAAAATTCCATTTTTTTCGATGATAATTTTAGCCTTTAAAAAACGAGAGACTCACAACTTCTGAAACAATGTACAAAATCGAAACAGCCGGACAGGTTGTAGTTGTTGCAGATGTTTTCCAAACATTAATCCAAACAGGACATAAACGTATGCTTAAACAAAGAAACGGCTTTGGTTTCTGTTGTAGCAAAATTATTGCGTGGGTAATTCATTGCTGTAACAGCATAGCGATATCGTTCAAAGCACACAACCTTGTTTTAAAGTTTACGACATTAGAAAAAACTGTGAAATATGAACAGATTACCAACATTTCCTTTACTTCGTAAAGTAACAGGAAATCAAAGAATGGAATGCGTTTGTCTGTTGGCTTAAATTAAAACAATGTTGTGTATTTCAGCACAAGACGAAGGAATGGTCTTGATGGGTATAATATTCGGTGGAGCGAATCTAAACGGAGCGTCCTTCATTCTGAAGACATGGAACTAAAGGAACTGTTGCGAGATTTAGAAGGTACATAGGACCTTAGGGTATTGAGACCACTTTATGTCTCAAAATGTTATAATTTTGCTTACATTGCACCTCTTCTCTCCAAAAATGAATCTTTGCAAATATATGGAAGCAGATACTAATATAATAATATCTAAAACGAGATGTTTAATTAAAAGAGCCTTAAAGCTTTAAAAACATCCTTTAGTCACAATTTTGATTTTTGAAAATTCCTTTTCCTCTGTAAAGCATTTCTGCAGCAAAAACGTAAGATTTGTACATTTTGAAACTCACCGAATTAACAAATATGGCTTGTTTCTGGTTTCACTGCCCTCCGTGAGGTAATGAAAAAAGGGAATTAGGAAAACGACTCAATATTTTCAAATTAACTATTCCCAAAAACCATTTGAAAAAGATGAGAGCAACGTTTTACAAACCTTACACTAGTTACTGCAACACACAACATTGAATGTTTTTTACTCACAGTATCTCATCCCACTTCCTTACCTTTCCCACGCAAAGTTAAATATAAACTTTGTTTTTGGATTACAGATTGAGAACTGATCAGTTGTAACCATGTCCTTGGCGGAATTGTGGATAGGTGCTGTTCCATCTGGGCCATTGCGACGACATCAACCAAATCTTTTTGTCAACCTATTCGTTATGTTTGCTAATGTTTTACATTTCTTGAATCCGCATGATGTTGTGACCAATGTTTGTTTCGTTTAGCTTCGTTGTATTCGGTTTCTACACTCCTTCCGGACTACCTCAAGTGGTCTTCGGTGCCCATCTCGACTTGCTTGGGCGTGGGCTACTCGTCTTCTGTCGCATTGAATGCTGCACTGGTGGCGAGTCAAATACAGGCTTGGTATTCTCAGATGTAATGAAATTTTTTCATCTTCACTAATTTTTTAGTTTTGTTGCTTTCATCAGAAACTGATATCGTTCATTAGTGTTTACGTTAACCTCAAGTTTAATTCAAAATTCGTTGGTTGTCATGCCTGTCATTTAAACAATTTTATTCCTTCATGTCTAAACAGTAGATTATTTTGATTAATTTCTGCTTTCCATGTATCATAGGGTTGCCAGATCACTTGAAATTTTTTCAAGAGCATTTTGTTTTTCAAAGTGATACGGTGGGCTACTTTTATGGGCGCCCGCAGGAGTGGCGAATCGGGCATTTTCCCCACGGTAATTGGACTAAGAATAAAACATTTCTAGAAATTCAGCACTCACACTGCACAAGAGCCAGAACTGAAGATGTGTTAATACACGAAAATACTTTTCTTGTGCAAATAAATTGCGACATGATTCGCTTGTGTGCGTCACTGCTGTGATCATTACTGCTGAATGATAAGTCAAGCTCGAATCGTTGCAAAAAGATGAAAGCAATTCCAAGCAGGAGATTTCCTGAAAGATCTTGCTGCAAAGCTAAAGCTCCCCAGCTTCACTGTTCTAGTGTGATATAGTGATGAGTTCACAGTTCACTCAGGTCCGCTCCTTCGTCTGCAGACTCAAAACGAAACTTGCGAGCGCATTGTTCTGCTGGTGCTCTTTGTTGCGTAACAATAACATGCAACGAATCTTCAAAGGTTCACTTCATGTTGCGATTTACGACAGATAATGCGTATTTCCGCATGTGACTGTTGACCACAGGACAGGTGATGCAGCGATACAGATATAGTGACTCAATGGCGTATCCAGCCCAAATTTTTTTTGGGGCCAAAATGTTTGATTTTAGGCAAGCAACAGTATATTTTTGGGGATACCGCCTCTAAAAGCGAAACATGACTGCTTTTTAAAAAAATTGGGGTGCATGACCCCTAAGAGACGTTGTTTCATACTGTGTAAAAAGAAGCATGAGTGAATCTGTAGCAGTGCTTCCATACGTTTGAAAAATCCATTGTAGTGTGAGATTGTGAGTGCGACCATCTACATCGAATTCTGTAGATTATGACTAGTCTTCTGTGCAGTTCAGCTTGAACTTCGCGAGACTCGAAGACCTTGCGGTCATTCTCCTGCCCCTGATATCTGACTTTTTCAGATATTGAATAAAAATGTCTCTCTGTCTGTCTGTTCGACATTACAGAGACTTATGAGGAAATCGTGCCCGGCGCCAGTGACGTGATAATTTGTTAATTGGATTAAAGCTTGGCAAGGCACTACAACACCTACTACATGAAAGTCAAAAGTTAATTTGAAAATATCAGAAACACGAAAAATGTTGGAAATATTACCAAAATGCAAATATATGAAAAGTATAGGTTGTGATAATCACCGTTTACACTACTCCCTCATCCTGTTCACCCCGCTTAACCGAAAAATTCAGATCCTGACCTCCAGTTATTGTGTAGCTCCGTATGGAGATGTTCAGATTCCTGAGCTTGGGTTCTGATTTATTCTTTTCAGTCTTGGTTTGTTTGCTTTTCCTTCTCTTATTTAGCCTTCAGATTTTTTAAGCCTTGCTTGCAACTTCCAAGACGGAGGATGCGTAAGATTATTTGAAATCGATTTCCTATTAACAATTTGCTAATAGATTCCTTGCTCACTCCCATTGCGGATAGTACTAACTTGAATATAACGTAGACATGTGCAAGTTCGAATCATCGCAAATGAAGCGGGACACAGTCGGCTGACTCTTCGAGTCGAAAACATATAGAAAGCCTCGAGGTTTTAATTTACAACCCGCTGTCAGAATATTTGAAGGACAGCATCGTGGTCAAGGAAGACAACTGAGTAACGTCGAGAAGACTTCAGCTTTACCAGCGCAATCCATCTATAACCAAGCCTCTAAGAAAGATGCAGAACCATTTATAATTTCAAGTTAATTTTTTGAAAAAACGCTTTTCAACCATAATAAGCATCCGTGTTGATACTGCAAAGTTACAAACAAATTCAACAATTCATCATTCAACAATCTCAAAAATTTGTAAAGCTCCCGTAGTTCTCAGAAACGAATGTTAACACACAAATGCTTTCTGCACTTATTTTACTTGCGCATATATACCCAAAAGTGTTAGAAAACCAAACGGATACATAATATTAAGGAGCATAGTCGCCTACGTCATGTTGTTATCGCAAATTTGAAACCACTCATAGGACATTTCTATTACTTTTGGAGCTGATTAACTCAAAAAACTAAAGTTAGTCTTGGAATAAAAATTTCACAGTACGAAAAACATGGTTTAGCGGGTTGACATGCCAGTCAGAGTTGTAAGTTGTGCTAACCTTTTCTGGTCAGGCCGAGTTTCGAGCGGGCTTTGGGCCGGCTTCGGCCTTATCTTTGTCAAAATATTTCGCGCGGATTTTGAGTCTGCATGCAAAATTTGTTTCGCAACGACAGACACGTTCGTCGCCATTTTATGTTGAAGCATTTAAAGTGGTCACTTCACTGGTCCCAATTCGGAAAGATTTCAACTTCGAACAAAGAAATGAATACGCACATCCACCTCTTTTTCCAACTCAGCCAAAAAACACTCCACTGGCTTCTGCATCACTTGGGATGTTACGCACAGACTTTGTCTTTTCGTTGCTTGCGTGGCTTTTGCCATGAAACGGGCATCGCTTGGAGATGACCGTTACATTATTCCCTTCGAAACGAAGCTTTGTTCTTTGCTTTTGGATCGTCAGATCTGACCATTCGGCTGCTTCTTCGCTGGTCCCGAACTCGGAAAGGTTTGGGTCTCGAACGAAGAAATAGATGNGAACTTCCACACTGCTTACAATCTNGACCAAAGCGGACAGACCGCTTCACAGTGTAGTTCATTAAATCTTCACAAAAATGATAAATTGTGAATCATTTAGTCATGTTTGCTTTGCTACGTCCCCAATACCCCGCAGTTGGGCATATCTTGGCTTACCCGGTAAATTTGGTTTATGGGCCCAAATCAGGTTAAAAAAAATTCCGGCTCGGGCCGTGTTCCGGTTTCAAAATGAAATCCGTTTGCACTCTGCGCTAGGCGTTTCTGACCGCAAATGTTTATTACAAGCCATTTGCATCCGCCTTTTTTCAACGGTTAGAGAATACAGTATTTAGTCAACTACCTAAAGACGGCTTTTTTTCAAAGAAACATTTTATTTCATATTTACTCTCATATTTGGAAGATAATGATTCGAATTCCAGTTGTCTGATCTCAAACGAGTAAGGCAAATTTAGCATTTCCGATTCCCAACAAGCAGGAAATTTTCAGTGATCCTTCTCCATAATGAAACAAACTACAAGTGACAAACTTGGATTTGTTCAGTTTTGCACTCTAATCTTGGGGCGCGATTTCACATTTACTTTAAATGATCCTGTTTTCTGAAGTTTTGAGTTAAATAATTACCTAACCAAATACGAAATACGTGGGGAATATTTATTACTTTACATTTATTTTCAGTATAAAGTGATTCTCTGTGCTTTTAGCCGTTTTGACATGACTGTCGGTCTTGGTTTTGCTTTTGGTGTCTTTTGCGGCACACTGAGTTTTCTTGCGTCACCGAACTTCATGTTTTGGAATTGCTGACATTGCCTAGTGTTGCTCAATTTTGGACCGGAACACGGGTTAGCAATAATCCGAAATGTCTTGAAACAGAGGATGTACAATTTTGGAAGGTTATGAAGTGATTTGATTTAAAGAAACAAAGCCAAAAATTACGTTTTTTTAAATCGTTGCTAGAAAAAGCACAAGTAATCCGTTAATATCTTTTTGATGCAACGTCGACATACGATATGAATCTACAACAACGGAAAGAGGCTCTGTTATTGTGTTCCATCTGTCACGCTGAATTTTTTGCCAAGTTAAAGGTTCACCTCACTTGCTTATTTGTGGTAACGTAAGTGTTTGTGGTAACGTAAAATTTTGGTAACGTAAAATTTTGTGGTAACGTAAGTTGCATTTGTGGTAACGTAAGTGTCACGACGCGGCACATGATCTTTTACTTGCCGGTCGTGAAGAAGACTAGTTTGCAGATGCTTCTGACAAATTATACGCGCATGAAAACAGGTTCGTCTTCACCAGACGAACGCGCTTGCTGGTCTCAACAGCTGCAATCTTAATATAATTGAAAAGCAGATCTGATTTTAGGAATGCAATCGCAAGAACGAAAACACTGATGTTCCAAGTCAAGTTATTATAGACATGTTGTGTTCAACTGCTTTATGTCATGAATGTAAAGAAACCAATGAAAAGTTTGCTGGCTACGTTTCAGTTCGCACAGTACATTAAAAAATGGAAACGTAGATCAGAATCTTCAAGATGTCTCCTTGCGGTGAAATTTTGACATCGTCTGAGAAAACAATCGCGTGCGCTGTGTGGTTGTTTGCCTCTGAGGCATGTTTTGGAATCTTTCCAACCGAAAAATTGGCAAAGTAGAAATTGCATGCCAAGAAGTAAGGTTGTCACCCCAAAATAACTTAATTGTTTGTGCGTCATCGATCAAAATATGCGGGGTTGTGAAGCGTTGTCTCGATGACCTTTATCATGAAGCAGCAACAAAAAACGCATTACAGAATCCACGAAACGCTGCTGCACAGCAGTGGACTCTGCCAACTGTTGGCTGCAATAAGGAAATCTACAATCAAGAAACGTATCTCTCAAAACAAATCGTTCCCCAGCAATGAATCAAGCATTACGACGTTCAGTGAGTATTTATTTTTTCTACTGAGCAAACCAGCAAGTTTTTTTCCAAAAACGTGAAATTCGACTTGATATGTTAATAAAGAAGTAATAGAATGCCATCCATACCTTGAAAAATATTGCAGATAAACAAACAAACGGTGCAAATAACAAGCGTATTGTTGGAAACCTTTTTGTAGGAGTATTCAGCACTTAACCAACATCACACAATATCCTACCGTTTTGAAAGAAATAAACGCATTTTCAAAACACATCCACTGCAGTATGACAAACTGAAAAACAAACTGTTTGAAACAATTGACAATCAGAGGAAACACAGTCTGCAGCTGACAAGGTATAGGCTGCAGCGCTGTGGAGGAATAATGTAAATGACAGTTAATCATTCATGTTGTCAACGCTTCGATAAATTATTCAATAAACGTTATCATTCCATCTCAATGTTTCCGTCATTCTCATAGAGAAATATTGCAAATATTTTGTAAACAATTAAGACCAGAAACAGATATCATGTAACTGCAACACATTTGGCAACTGTCCCGACAGTACACTGTATGTTTCAAAATACCAGTTTTGCTTTTCTGTTGGGAATTATTTTGACCACACGGCAGAGGTCAAAATTGGGTGAAAATCAATCCAACTCTTTCTGGTTGTCAAATGCTTGCCAAGACATTATTGATACAAATGAACGGTTTCCTCTTCATAAAATATTTTTATGCCCAATATAAAATTGAGAAAAAGCTCTTATGCTGTGATCTTGATCTTCCTATACTGTGGCCCCAACCACCATGACTTGGCCCGCTACATGCCAGCGAGGCATTTGTTACCGGTGTTAAGACAGCTTCATGCCTTCAGCAGTCCATCATGCTCTACTCTGTGTCAGAATATAATCAATATCATTTTTTCAATGTACGTGGCAGAACAGAGAGTGCAATCATATAATCATACTCTTAATCGTGGTTGCATATGGGACTGTTGGTTTTTCGTTGTAACCTGTATGTGTACCACGATAAGCATCAAATCATCATCTGTATGCACGCTTTGCGTGAACATGTAACACACACTTGCTTTCACTTTCTCTCAAGCCGGAAATAATTCAAGGGATGCTCGCGCAGCTCTTTGCTACGTACGTGATCGTATGATGTAGGCGAAGCACAAACAGCTCAGACGTTCTTTGGCAATTGCAGTGTTCGCGAATATTCTGTACTTGCTTCGATGGTGCTTGTGTAATGAAAAGCAGCCTGAGCGCGTGAAAAATTAATGCAACTTCGCTTCAGTCTACAAAAAAAATTTCGCTTGACCCAGGACACCTTTCCAAATAGGTGGCGTGGTTTGCGGCGTACTGCATGGGCTCTAGTCAATGACGCAAGCCAGTGGTTAAATAGATTCTGATTCGCTTTTTTTCTTCAAATTAGTAATTAGGCTATGCTGAATCAATGAAATTGATATTAAAAAAAACAAAAAAACAGGCGACCCACAAGACTGGGCATTAAGCGATATTCGATATAATTTGTTGGTGGGAAGCAAACGCAAGATTTGGGACGAAAATTTGCCAAAATTTTACAGAAATTTCAACTTTCATTTGAGCGAATCGATTGTCGATTACAAATTTGTACAAACTTTTACACAGATATATTTGGACTTCAGTTGGTTGAAACACCAAACGGAATGAATTTCTGTCCAATTTTTCTAGGATCTTGGACGTAAAAATATCAAATGATCTTAAAATACGGACCAAATCCTCAACGAAACTTTCGTTGCTCAAAAAGACCTAATGCATTTCTTGCAATGCATATTTCGGGTTTTGGTACATGTCATATTTTACGGACAATATATTCGCTCAAAATTTACAAAGCTTGTGAGAAACCTATCCTAAAATGCGGTCGGAAGGTAGTAAGTATTGGGATAAATAAAATTAACAGCAATTATCACTCAAAGCTCCTTGGAATGAATTTGAACCTAGTGCTAGCGGGAAGCAATTCATCTCCCAAAAACGTTGCTAGGTTACAACAGCATACGTAACCGCACTATCCGAACCCGCAGAAAGAAAATATCTGTATAATTTCCGTTGTACACTGGACTCTGGTTAATACATCCACATTGGGATCAGCCGATTTTGGATGTAACAAGCGGTGCTGGGAAAGAACGATTTTTCTAAAACTGCAGCCAAACAACACCAAAGAAATAGAAATGATGCAATTGGTCATTTGTATTGTATTTTTTCAGCACTGAAAAAGCTGCGCAAAGTTGTTTGTTTAGTCGAAAACGTTTTTCTGAAATGGCCATCTATTTCTGCCCTCAGAGCATGTCCTCTTCACAAATGGTTTTCCGTCAAGTCCCAAAGCTGCAACGCTTTTGCTGCAATGACTGATGCTCAAAAACAGTTCCGTGTACATAGCCTATTCGATCATATTGTCGCATTGTGCTGCAATAGGCAATTATTTGTTCACAGTAAAAACAGTTTGCCTGCGTGGGGAATAAAAAATGGATGGATTAGCGGTGGCTGGATCCGGAGTTTTGATAATGGGGAATGATTGAAAAGGTTCTGTTACAAACGTTTTGGATGTAAAAAGCGGTTGGTTGTAGCTTGTATTAGCCGAAGAGGCATTACCACAGAGGTTCTCATTCCTCTCTTACAAACCGAAACACTGTCAATTTCTCCCAAACAAAAATCACAAAAAGATAATTGCAAAAATTTCACACTACCCACCTTGAAAAAACAATAGATGAATATAAACAAAACAGACTCTTTTATAACGTCAGTCACTGCAGTTAAGGCAACTTGTGCTGGGGTACTGCAGACATTCCCATTTTTTAAGTGCTGAATGAACAAATAATGAAAACTTAGGGGCATCATCCACAGTTTTCCTCCCCAATTGCTCCCTGAAAAAAATTCCTCCCAGGAAAAAAATCCTCCACTAATGAGCCAAATGCCACCCGTTTAACAAATGCAACAACCGGGGTTTACTGTATTCATTCGATTTTGTGTTTAGGATAAGATTTGCATTACCACATTTTGTAACGACATTCTAAAATGTGTAAAAATAAACGCATTTGGATAACTTTGCTGAAAAGAGGAAAGTTAATACGTTTCACAAAGGAGGTAGACATCGAATCAATCATCAAATGTTTAATTGGAAACCAATTTCATGTAACACTAATCATTCTCAGTCCTGAAATTAATTCAAATAGAACAAATTTGATGACAGTGTTGCAGACCCCTGTATCTTGTTCCTGAACATTTAAACGAGAAAGGAATATTTGATGAACGCATCGATTTTTCACTCGTTCTATCGCTTACATCCTTCAAATGAGCTTTTCAACTACATGCAATGATATTCCATTTTGACGACCGAAAAGGATTTGTTACATCGTGTTTTAATTTTTTCATTCACGAGTCGTAAGGCTCCACAATTGCATCAACAAACAAGCTAAAGATCTTCTTACCAAAAATAACGCAAGGCCAAGGGGCCACAGGAAATATTACCAACGGTCAGAACCTTCTGTTTTAATTACTTTGCAGTTGGAAATCAGATTGATGCAAGAATCATAAATAGGACGAATCGAAGGCAGAGATATTGCAGAGTGCCACTTCTTTCAATGCAAATGTTTTTACAGTAGAAGATTGCATATTTTCAATAATAAGTATTTCACAGTTTCACAAAGCTGCCACACACGCAGATTTGCCGGAACGTTACACTTTCGACTGCGATGTAATTCCAGAGTTCAGTTGTTCGCTGAAACCGGACTATTTTTCGAAGCTGGTGGACTGTAAAATGTCAGTCAGGATTAATTCGGATTAACACAGCACGACGTCCGCGCGAACTAGGTCGCGACACCGCCATCGCACGCGCGAGAGTTTTCGCTCTCGCATC
>JGI24159J19872_10011566_pt1 | contig 11559 bp, 9 predicted proteins | sample Ectturendosymbi4_FD_19872 | JGI IMG/M metagenome (IMG submission 19872) | reverse complement strand
AAATCCCCCCCCCCCCCCGTTGGATTCGCCCCTGGTCTCATATAATGTGTCTGTTCAATGCAGCTCGCGTGATTGTGAAAGGTTCGCTAGTCTCTACAATGTCACTGTCGTTCAGTCTATTTCTATGATTATCCTACACTCAGGGCCGGCGTTAGCAAGTGCGGGGCCCGATTGGAAATACTTTAGCGGGGCCCCACACAGTGGTGTGTAGAAATTTTGAGAGGGTGCATCAAGGCATCATGATAGAAATCGGTGATGCTGAAAAGGCGAGGCCCGAAAGGGTGGCGCCAAGACCTCTCTAGCAGAAACTTGAATTAGCAGCGCTGTAAAACACAATAAATCAAAGAATTACAACCATCATTTACACAATACCTTCTTTCAAGCCCTCTCTGCTTTAACGAGGTGCTAGTGAAAAACTTTCCCGCACATCACTGAAGGCAATGACAATTCTTACCATATAGGATATTGACAAGGGCGTTAAAAACCGCTCTGTACACTTGGATATCTGTTGGCAACGGATGCCAAACTTACATAATCCTGTAGGCCCCGCCAAGCCATGGTTTTTAAGGCTTGACCTTGCTGACTGTAAAGACAATTTGAGAGACGGCCACTGTTTTATCTGAGTACTGAGATGATTGTAAAGCTGAGGTCTGAAACACGCGGGCCGCATGCGGCCCGCGAGGGCGTTTTCGATGTTTTTTGGATAGTTCCAAATAATTGACATTTACGTTATTTAGTTTATTACCGGTGTGATAAAGCGCTCGGCTAGGGAGTGAACAAGTTCTGTTCAAACGAACGCAAAAGCGGCTAGAAATAACTTGCCTATAACTCGCGATACCTTTCGCAGGTAATAAGATGTAAAAGCTGTTTCAAGTAAGGTTCAGACACTTCCATTGTTGTGTCAGCGCCATAATGCGGCCCTCGGGTTACTTAGTCCTCATTTGACCCTGGGAACAATTTGAGTTTGAGACCCCTATTGTAAAGCAAGGTTTTGGTGTACTTCGATGGTGGTAGTAAAGCGAGTTTTTAGCGAGCATTTTGAGAGACCGTTGGAAAAAAATTGATAACCGTTTTGGTCTCTCAAAACACCTTGAAAACAATGAGCCCCGCGCTGGCACTATACACATGCAGCTTCGATAGATTGTGAAGTTTGCGTTGGTTACTAGGCGTACCGCGGGGCCCCCTTTGGCGCGGGGCCCAATTAGAAGAAATCGGTCAAATCGGCTTAAAACCGGCCCTGCCTAAGTATGGCTAAACCAGTGGTTCTACAACCGGGGTGCGCGCCCCCCAGGTGAGCATCAATAAATTTCCAGGGGGTAAACTCTTACGCGGCCTACAACATGGAAAGTTTGATAATTGAATTTACGAAAAAATACATACGTTTTTACAGCTTATTTAAAGTCAAGGGATTTCAAACAAAGGACAATTACTTAAGACAGGCGTGGTAGAAAACAGAATAACTGGACTAAACAAAGGAAGAGGGAAAACGAAGAAAAAATGAGTGTTGTTAAGGCCCAAATAACAATTTGGCCTTATATGGAACTTCGCTGAAGGAACTGTCCTGACAAGATCCACTGCTAGAGTCATTATAATTTGAGACGTTCTGCGTTAGTTCTTCTTGCAGTTACTGAAAACTACTTATTTTAAAATACCAGCTTTAGGCACTGGTTTTTAAAATTCCGGCTTCTTACCGGCCTCTGCTAATTTAGCAGAAAAATGTCACTCAGGCCGGTGTAATGCCGGCAATCTGGCAACCCAATTTCCGCTTCAGGCTGCGGACACCACTTTGAAGATGGCCTGTAATGCAATTGTCAACTCACTGTGGCGTTTAAATATTTATGGCGCAATTATGGCAAGATTGTTTTTTGATGCAACAGTAATCGGTCTCTGATGTTCCACCATTTAAAGTTACGAAAATTCAGTAGGCTGCGAAAGCCCTGTCTATTCTAATACCCTTTGCAACAACATATTTCTGCGAATGCGGATTTTTCTCTCTACTTCACTTAAAAAATATTATCGAATCCGTTTCAAACCCTCGAAAGATTTGCGCGTGGCTCTAAGTAATTCTGTGCCAAGGTATGAGCGGATAGTGTCACAGATGCAGCGTAAAAAACGTCATTATGTTTGTTTCTAATGAGCAGTAAGGTATGAAAGAGAAACAGTACACGGCTGAGTGTTTTCTGTTGTGTTGTCACTAGAGCTACGTAATATGAGTAAAGGTACTGCAAAATCGGTCTATTTTTGTGATTTCTACGCCTTTTTTTAAATGAGGGGATGTAAAGTTTAAAACCCACTCTTATATTTATTATAGGGGTGCCAGCTGCAATTTAGGTTGGGAACCTATGCCCAAAGGTGGGCAGTAGCGAGCTACTGTAGCGAGTTACTGTAGCGAGCTAATTTTCCAGGAGCGATGGCGGTAGACCCGCTCTTTTTTGAAGAAAATAACGCATGCGGTAGCGAGCTATCCCACTTCACTGTTACCGCTATTCGCTACTTTGGCGTGAGTGGTGGCCAAAGGAAAAAGTTCGCTTGAGCTTTGCCATTCGCACACATTGGTAGAAACTGCNNTTCTCACTGTTGTGTGTTGATTTTGGATGATTTTTATGCGGCAATCTAGCAGCATTAGGAAAGATTTTATTTAATGGAAGTAACAGCTGAACCAAGCTATTAAATAGCTTAAATAAGCAATTATATTACGACGCTTATATTACCTTCAGGATTCTTGTGAATCTAATCCACACTGTAGCTAGACACACAGACGATCCAAAGTAAACATTTAACGGATAAATTGCTTTAACAGCAAGCTCCGACGAATATCATAGTAATTAAAAATTGCAAGAAACTAACATGTCATAACAGTAGGCTATTGATGTTGACTCAACGATTGATTAGTGATTGAGCGTTTTTGCCCTCTTTGTGTTGTTTTCCCATTATCATTCTCCCCCTTTGGTTTTATCGCCCCCTAGCCCCTCAAACTCGCCTCCAAAGGGGAGATTCCGCCCCTTTGAGAACCACTGATCTAAAATTTCTTATGACAAAAAGGCAGAGGAAGATAATAAAAATATGTTTACCAATAAACATATTCAACAATTACAGGCTCTAGCTTTGCAGCAGGCTGTTTGACGAATCGCCTACCTGGTTCTGCTCCCATCTTCTTGCAATGGTTCAACCTTGCACTCATCATTCAGCAATAATAGTTAAGTCACAACAGTGACCCACACCAAGCGAATCAATCGCAATTTATTGCGTTAAGAAAACTAGTTTCGTGTGTGACACATCGTACACGGTTTATTTTTACAGCTGGTGCAGGATTACGCACGTTTGCAGCCAATCCATTCAACACTTGGATTGCACTTTCAAACGCTAGAATGTTAACAAAACGGTGGTTGGCCAATTTGGTCTCGATACCTAAATAGGCTATTTGTACACGCAGGCTATAGAAACTACATCGTATTCAAAGCTGTTGTTGTGAATAAAGCTGAGACCAGCAGCGAAAAAAACAAGCAAAGTTGAAGGAAGTCCGTGATTTTATCGCTCCAGGAGCGAAACTGAAGGAACTACACGAAAGGAAGCCGGACTAAGTTGAGAGAAGTTCGTGGTTTTCGTAAGCCTTCCTAGTCGACAATAGAATAAACAAAGATTTTTCCGCAACTTCGCGATAGTCTGAAGCCGCCTTAAGCCGAAACATGGAGAAACAGGGAGGTCAGTTTGCAAAACATGTAGTCAATAATTTGTTCAGGGGCTTTCACTAAAACCAAAGATCAACATCACCTTTTTTATAAAATCTAAAATGATGCCTGAAAACTTCGGGGCGGGTGCAAATGCCCGGTTTCCCCCCACCCTGATTGTGGGCCTGATTCAACTTACACGCGCGTAAAACCTTGTTAAAAAGAATTTTTGACCTTTTCATTGCTTGATTATTATCTTGAGTTCTTTGTTCGACTCCAGCGAGAAAGCAGCAATAAAGGCGATTGATAAACCTACAGCAATCCACTTACAAAAGTAAAGCACTCTACATGCGTCTCATAAGCGTATCCAGGGGGGGCAAAGGGGCCATGGCTCCCCCAAATCCCCCCCAATTTTTGGGCTGGCTACACCACTGGTGTGTCTGCAGTCTAAGTTTCATGTATATGTGCATTTGCTGTAAAATGATCAATTCCTAATCATAACTGCTCAATGACTATTATTTTCAGATCATGGTTGTTCAAAAAAAGGGGCACTCAACAAAACTGATAGCTTGAAAAACATTTCAAGGTAAGACTGTGAAATAAACCCTACTTCTGCAAAACAGTACAAATTTTAAAAGTGCACTAACAGTGGCGGTAGCGATAGCTCGCTACTATGTTTGTTCAGTAATGGTAAGGGTAGCGACGCTATTTTCAAAGCAGCGGTTGCCCACTTCTGCCTGTGCCCTACATTCAGGGCTACCATCGATCTAAAACCAAAAACAAGGATGGCTAAGGAAAATTTTGTTTTATTACCCAAAAAGAAAACAATTGTTTCTGCTTGCACGACTGATGTTAGATCATGTGTTTGCCTATTTATCTCCAGGAACCATTTGCTTCAGCAATGTGCTATTCTCGACTTCCTTCTTGGAATCGTCACGGAAAACGCTTTTTTCACTTGCTTATTTCTTGAATCAATCAAATACTAAACCTCGCTACAAAATCAGCGTTCCTAAGACACTTAATCACAGTAAACAACTTACAGTGCTGACAATACCTGATAGTGCGTTAGGTCTCTGTGCTGCAAGATTATACTACTTTCATGACATCAAAAAACTTTGTTTACAAAATGTTTACGATAAGATAGAAATGGTCTCTATGTCTATCAGATATTGCTTACTTAAAATTGTTATACTACAGAAAATAAGAAAAAATAAGGACGCCAGTCACAATTAAGGACATTTCTTAGAAATTAGGACATTAATATTTTCTAACACATAGCACTGCAACGCAGTTAAATCCTAAAAGCCCCAGATCTTCAGAAAAAAAGTCCCAGAAAAGCACATTGTAAATTCAAAAGCACATTGTAAATCTGGGAACAAAACCCAGTTTTGACGCTACTGGCCGAATCATTTTGAAAGTACCAAACAGGCAGAGCTGGGCAGTGGCGAGCTACTAAAATAGCGAGCTACTGTAGCGAGCTGATTTTCCAGTAGCGTCAGCGGGAGTGGCGCTATTTTTTGAAAAAAATAACGGATGTGGTAGTGAGCTATCATCATTTTATCGCTACCGCTTTTTGCTAACTTGGCGTGAGTGGTAGCCAAAGGAAAAAGTTCGCAAGAGCTCTTCCGTCAGCACACGTTGATAGTAATTATTCTTCTCACTGTTTTGCGCTGATTTTGGATGATTTATTTGAAGTAAGCTAGGAGCATTAGGAAATATTAGCTCAGGTTGCTTTTGACCTGATCGATAGGTTCCACATTAGTTCAGTAAAAACCAAACAACAGCGACAAACTTGAGGCAGTTGGGGCTTGGAAGCATTGGCTACTGCTACCAGTAAAGCTGCGTATGACTGAACTGAATGCTTGGAAAAATATGGCACAGGGTTCAACATTTCGCTGCATGAGCAACTACGGTTTTTGTTTTGAAGTATATGTCAGTATGACAGTTTTTGTAGCTTGCTTCAACTTCAGGATGTTTGGCTGTATGCATAACTTGAAGCAAACGTATGATTCTGTCTTGAAGACAGTGCCGTAGCCAAGGGGGAGGAGGAGACATCTGTCCCCGGGCTCAGCATTTTTAGGACGTAAATTGAGGTTGGAATGTCACGTAACAATTACGAAATGTGAAATGTCAGCGGATGATAGTAATTACGATTTACGAAATGTCGAATACCAGTCGCTGACACCCAATTGCAAAATCTCATCAAGATCACCAAGGTTCGCAAAGGGAGCAATTGCAAACATTAGTGACGTTTTAAAGGCTCGAATCCTACTGCAACGATTGTGTAAACAACACTGCGGCTGGGACGAAGAGGTTTCACAGGACTATGCGAACGCGTGGCAAGAATGGCTTCAAACCCTGCCGACGCTTTCGTCGGTAAGCATAGAACGATGTTTCATCCCTCCCGACTTCCAGCGGCCGATACGATGCGCACTGCACCACTTCGCCTACGCCTCGACCAGTGGCTACGTTGTCGTCACCTATCTGCGCGTGGTCGACAACGATGGCAAGATATACTGTTTGTTCGTGATGGGAAAAACCTGCCTGGCTCCCCTGAAAGCAGCCACAGTGCCTCGGTTGGAACTGCAAGCCGCAACCCTTGCAACCCGACAAGATCAGTTCTTACGAAGGGAGCTGGACATCGAATTGAGTGAGTCCACATTTTGGAGTGATTCGACTGCAGTTTTGCTGAGCATAAATAACACGTCTAAGCGTTTCCCCACCTTCGTGGCTAATCGGCTTTCCAAAATTGAGGCGGCATCGCGACCAGGCCAATGGAAGTACGTTCCTACGAATGTAAACCCGGCGGATGAAGGTTCGAGAGGCTCAAATGCTCGAGAATTTGTGTCGAGGTCGCGATGGCTGAAGGCCCCAAAGTTTCTGTGGGAAAAGGCAGACAGTTGGCCTGAGTCGGCGGTGGACATGCCTCCTCTGCCAACGGAATACGACGAGGTGAAGGTAAAACCTGTGTTTGTGCAAAGTATTGACTCAACTAGCCTGTCTGAAAGACTAATGGCCTATTACTCGTCGTGGTTGAAACTTAGAAATGCTGTGGCATGGTTTCACCGTTTCGCTGAATTCCTGCGTTCCCATAATCGTCCTCACTGTTGTGGCAGTTTGACTTGTGACGACCTCTCAGGAAATGAAACAGCCATCCTACGCTTTGTGCAGCAGCAAACCTTCAAACAAGAGATCGACGTGACCAGTCGTTGCGCTGATCAAAAACGCAGTTGCAAACGAGACCTCAAGGGCATGGGCTTGACGCGCAGCTTGTTCAAGCTAAACCCCGTTTTGGTTGATGAGACCATCAGAGTTGGCGGCCGCCTACAAAACGCTCCGGTAGGCTTTGATCAGAAACATCCGATAATCCTTCCTCACAGCCACCACGTGACAGACTTAATTATCCGTTTCTACCACAACGAGCTTCACCATGTGGGTGCGTCTCACACCTGGGCTGCCTTGCGACAACGATTCTGGGTTATAAAGGGAGGAGTTGCTGTTCGAAGGGTCCTGGGGCAATGCGTCCTGTGCCGCAAGCGAGGTGCAAGCATAGGACAACAGGTGATGGCAGACCTACCAAGGGAACGTACTGCAGCTCATCAACCTCCGTTTTCTCACGTCGGAGTCGATTTCTTCGGGCCCTTCATGGCAAAGCAGGGCGGAAGCAGCATTAAGTGCTACGGCTGCATTTTTTCTTGCCTCACCGTCAGAGCAGTTCACATCGAAGTGACTCAATCTCTGTCCACCAATTCATTTCTTGATGCATTCCGGGGTTCGTCGGTCGCCGAGGAAAACCGTCGAAAGTTCTGAGTGACAACACGGGCTGCTTTGTGGGAGCGGACCGCGTTCTCCGCGAGTCAGTCGCTGCTTGGAACCAAGCGGCCATTAACAAACATTTCCGACAAAAGGGAATCCAGTGGGCTTTTAATCCTCTTCTCGCCAGCCATTTCGGGGGTTGTTATGAGAGGATGATTAGATCCATCAGCAAAATTCTAAACGTTTTACTAAGAGATCAACTCGTTTCTGATGAGAAACTCAACACCTTCATGATAGAAGTCGAGTCCATCCTAAATTCCCGACCTTTAGTTCCCATCTCCATGGACCCGACGGGTGAAGAGCGCTTGACACCTAATCACCTCCTGCTTCTTAGGAACTCCCCTAACGTTTCCCCAGGTATATTTGCACAGGATGACAACTATGCCCGCAAGCGATGGCGCCACGTCCAGTACTTGACTAAAGGGTTAAGCTCTGGTTTAAGAGTGTTCTACTCAACATAACGTAATTCTGCTCTCACTTGTACAATTCCAAAATGTGAGGCCATAAAACATTCCAGGGTCGCCGGTGTCAAGCGAAATTTCTGTGAACATATACAGAGTAATATTCTACAAATAAAATACGCTGAGAAAACTGATGATTAGGGCTTAGGGCAGTGGCGTAGCAATCCACTGGCTACTCTGGCTATAGCCAGGGGCGGCACGTTCCAGGGGGCGGAAAAATCTAGTCATCTGTTTTAAGCAGAGATAATTTTGAAAAAGAGGTGAGGAAATTATTCAGACTTATTAAAATTTAAGCTTTCTTTCATCAGCTATAAATTCCACGCCCCATGATAATCTTTTGGCTAATAAGGGCGACACAGCCGATATTAGCCTACTAGTGCCAAGGTTCCAGCCATCTTGTGCTAACCAGCGTTTGTCGCTACCTGTCTCTCAATGTTGTTGCGTAAAATGGCCGCTATTTCGGGAATCTACTCGAAACACGTCTATTTTGGGGATTTTGTCCCTAGATTGGAACTTTTGACCCTTTTTACGAATTTTTTAGGGATTTTCGGAAAAGTATGAAATTGTGCAAAATAAACTATTTTAGTTTATTTTGCAAATCATGTTTGGTTCTATTTTCAAAATTTATCATGCCACTCCAATTTTATGATCCACCACCACGGATTTAGGGATGTTTTAGGGATTATTGAGTTGCATTTGTGAGAACCCTGGCGTTTACTCTAGTAAGCTCCAGCATCGTTCGTTGGTCAAGGTCCAGCCAACACATTTGCAGCTGGGCTTTTAAAGCAGTAAAGCAACTATTGCCGCAGTTAATCAGAAAACTCTACAGTTGTTAAGCTATTGTTCTGTCTTTTATTGATAGGAAAGGGAAGTTGCTTACTTGCTTAATACTTTCGCTCATCCAAAAGGCTGTTTATCTTAGGGCGTTAATGTAAGCAGGTTTTGCTGAAAAAATGTGTTAGCGTCAGGACTGAGGCGGCGGTTATGCATTGTACTGATAAAATGCAGCATTGGCTGGCTGAAAGTTTAGCTGGCAGAGAGGAGTGTGTTTCTCGTGCGATGTTTTCATATTCTGGCTAAATGCGCCTGTTGTGTGTATGCCAGAACCGTCGCCAGAAAATTTTCGATACGGGGATTTTGCAGTTCTGCAGGAGGCCTTTGCGGTTGTGCGGGGGTGCTTGACGTTATAAAATTAACCAAAATTCCACCTATTTATAGTGTTTCACGTTTCAATTTGGGCGGGCTTGGAGCTTTGTTTGGGGGGACTAAGCGCACCAAAGCCCCCCGTGGCGACGGGACTGGTGTGTGCTAATGTGACTGTCCGGCCTTTGCCTGGCAGAGTACGTTTCTGGTAATGTTTTTGTTGAATATGCCAGCTGTCTTTATGCTTCAGAATTTGTTTGGCTTAGGACTGGCATGCCCACCTCCGTTTCTTGTCTATTGACATAAGCGCAAAAAAATTCTTTTTCGCAAAACGATTAGGACTACAGTTTTTGTGGTCAAGCATACCGGTCAATTGTCTCAATATAGATCAATTATTGTTGGTGATTTTCTTCCTAGTCGCACTTGTTAGTTGCATTTCTCCTCCGTTAATTTCTTCTTTTTTGTTTGCGTTTCGGTTTCCTGTGATTCGTTTTGAAGATTTTTGTTTAGCTGTTTTAACTGTCTTGGGAGTCGAGTAATGGTGATTTCGGTCATGCCAAATCCTGCCCACCACAAATCTTGTGTTTGTTCGAAAATACTAATTGTTGAGTAAGTGCGACAAAATCTTTGTTTTTTACGTTCATATTTCTCAATTTGTTACTAGCCTCATAATCTTTTTTAGATTGTAAACAGTCAAACTTATAGTTGTCTGTTGATGATGGTTGTATAGTTGTTCGAATACTCTGCTGATATCATCATGTTGTAGCTATTACCAGCTGCAGCTGTACATTGGGCTCCGCGCCATGGTGTTCGGGGAGGTTAAGCAGTCGACAATTTACGCAAAATTTGCAAAAAGATTTGCGTCTTCGTAAAACAAAAGATCTTGCCATGGTTGACTGCCCACGATAGCGTCACAAATACCACACCGCTGTCCCCCACCAGGGGAGGCATTTTCTGCTAGGGCCAGGGCGGCAGACTGTGCTCCTACGCTACTGGCTTAGGGTATGGTGTTTAGGCAAGTGTTTCGGGTTAGTGTTAGAAAAAGAAACATAATTGAGGTCTAAGACTAAGTCCGATATTTTTCAGTGGTCATAGTTATTCCCGAACTGTAAGCTTGTTGTGTTGGTGGGTATCTGATATCTGTAGCAGACACATCTTAATGGTCTGTACATGTTTGATGTTGATACGATTAAAAGAAACAATGTCAAAGGAATCAAGCAACAAAGACAAGAAAAACCAGCCCAAAGGCTGTAACCAGTCAAGCATGAAAAACGTGACACGCAAAAGTTACGTTGAACAGTCTGACAAAGATGAGGAACATTCAAACAATTACGTTATGTTAGAATCCCAGAAACAGACTATGAATAAATTACGTCAACGAATGGCTAACATATGAAGTCAGCGAACAAAGAATCTATGACGTTATGGCCAGAACTGAAGAAGACACGAAAAAATGATGTCATGGAAAAATACGAAAAAACAGCCAAAAATGATGTCATCGAATATCATGAAGTAATGAGCCACTAATATTATGATGTAATGTTTTATGAGGAACCAATAAATGATTAATTAGAAATTTTCCAAAAGATCTGGGTATAAAAGGGCCGATCTTGGCAACCCAGATCAGTTCACTCTTCGACTCTGAACTGAGAACTCCTTCTCTGGTCTACGTCATGTTTGGTTTAGCCTTTAAAGTAAAACTGAGTGGTGCTAGGATCACCTGAAAGGATTTGTCCTTTCCTGACGGCACTATTCTCCTGAAGCTCTGCCTTGTAGCCATCTTAAGCTCGAACGGATGGTTGTAAGTGCTATTATCTTTTCCTCTGGCTCAGTGGCAAAGTTAGTAGCTTGAGTCTTCAGACTAGAAACAATGTCAATGACTTGTTTTGGTCAACACTAGTGGCTTTGTCCGGCTGAAATTCTGACGTTCAGAACTATAAATTTGGCTTTGTCCAAATTGACTGCTGCCACACAAATTTGCTACGTTAAAGACAAACGTTATTGTCTAGTATGACAAATTGGCATTGTCAGAGGGAATCTCTGCTACCCTGTGTAACAAAATTGGAGTCATCTAAAATGAGGTTTGTTACATACTCGGGAGCATGTATTAAATCTGGCCTATACAAATTTGATCATAAAATGGCCATAACTTTCGACTAACATTGGATGGTGTTTTGATTTAAGAATTTGATATGGTCACAAAACCAAATACGTGACCGCACTTGCGGAAACTAAACCCAAGCCCTTTCTTTGAATCTGCAAAACCCCAGTCACGATTAAATGCATACAAAACATGTTCATCAGACATGTATCGTTCCTTTCGGGGTGTGACATCTTAGTAAGAAGGTTCTGAATTAGAGATTAAGTAAAAGATGAACTTGATGATCGTAAGAACGGTTACTTGCTGAATTACTTGTGTCTGTGATTCTGATTTGAGAGAGAGTTCGAACTATTTCATGTTTTGCATGAAA
>JGI24159J19872_10011564_pt1 | contig 11561 bp, 6 predicted proteins | sample Ectturendosymbi4_FD_19872 | JGI IMG/M metagenome (IMG submission 19872) | reverse complement strand
CGGAGTCGTCAGTCGTCAGATTTTGCCCTGATAGCTTTTTGTTTTGAAACAGAACATCTACAAATTATTTCAATATTATGATATTCTAACGGCGCTGATTTTCACGTTTCATTTTGGCGGATTTCCTAAAAAAACGTAGCTCTTTTGAATAGTTCACCCGATTCGTATCCTTCAGTGCTTTATGTGCAGATTTTTTCGTTACAGCGAACGTCGCCTGGCAACGAAGTGAGCACGCCGTTCACTCTGGAGAGCACCTCCTTTCCGCCCCTGCCCGGTTCCATTTCTACTACGGTAAGCCGCTCGCATTTTGCTTGTCTCCTGATAACCGTGAAAAGTATGCACTTCGCTGTTGACCCGTCCGAATATTTGTTTACCAATTCGTCTCTTTTTGTCGGTCTCAGTGCTACTTGTTTGTACGCGTCAGTTTATTTATGAGATTTGTCTCGGACGTATTGTGCACCTCGCTTTCTGCCAAACAACAGTTGTTACTCGACGACATCGGCCAATCAAAGCGACCTTGTTTTTATTCGGAGCAGGCAACCAACGGTGGCGTACCTGACGGACGACCCGCAGCTGCCGATGTGGTGAGAGGTGCAGACACTACAAAGGTCAGTGCTTTCTTGTTAACGTAACTTTGCTAGTCTCTATTGTTGTCTTCGCGTTAGATTTGTATTTGGTGTTAAATGCGTTTCGTTTCCATTCGTAGCAACGATGGTCCGTCCATGGTGCGGATCCCGAAAATTCTTCTTGAGTGTAAACCAACGCGCTCACACTGTATCTCATACGTTTGCAGGTCTGTGCCACCGAAGCACCACCCCCCGCCCCTCTTAAAAAATACTCGGTAGTGTCAGGAGCGTCCGGTCCTACGGCGCCAGCGCCGCAACAAGTACCTAAACCAGTTCCAGTGGCTCCGCCTGTCGAACTTTTGGAGAAAGTGGATGCGGCCAAGCCCAAGCCTGAAGCCAAACGCCACCTCTCGGCAAGCAAGGATGCTCAGACAGCCGAGAACGGTACGTTCTGTTGACTGACCGAAGGTGTTTGATCGTAACTCGTGCGCGCAGCAGGCAACAAACAAGCTTACTGGTTGGTGTTAGTTCACTTATGGCCGCGAGTCCATGAACAGGCCTTCCTGCTGAAGAAACACAGCGACAGGGTTAGTATTTACAAGTCACTCCTGATAGCATGAAGTGTGCAGTAATATCGCGGAATTAATCCAATCAGCATTTAATTTCGCGACGTCTGGCCACAATGTTTGAGGACATATGTGCAGATGATCAGAATCGTGCAGTAGCTTTGCTTATTCCTATTTAAGTAGTTGCTATTTCAGCGTTTCAAGTTGCCTCATCGAATACTTTGAAAGGTTTGACCAACGCGGCTGGTAAATACCGGGGCGGCCGTTTTCTAAACTTAGTGAAGGGATGTCGTTTGCGGCCTGCGTTATTCACTGATAGAGCCATCGGTATCATGTGATGGCAGGCAACCGTCTGTTTGTTTTAGGTATCGTTAGTTAAATGCACTTCTTCTCGAAACAGGTGGACAGCCCGTTAAACCACGCTTGCACACGCCGCAAGCTAAAACCGGTGGACCGGAAAAAACCACTGTCGTCGAGCGACCCAAAGCGCCTCCAGCGGGTAAGAGCGACGAGCAGCCAGCGCCTTCGTTACCTCAGCAAACTGTCACGGTCGTCAATGCGAACGCCGCCGTTGTCAAGAAGTCGGCGCCCCCCTCCGCGCAGCCCAGCCGGGGATCTTCGTTCAAGAAAACTGCGTCGCCGAAAACTGATGTTGCGGCCAAAGTCGATTCGTCGCCGAAAGACGATGCGCAGGCCAAAGCTGAAGCGCATAAACCCACTGTGCAATCAAAGAAAGAGGTGACTCACTTGATACTAGCTGGCAGTGGGTTTCATACCTCGCATAACGTTTTCAATGTTCGTCTTGTCGAGATGTTAAAAGCGCGGCTCGGTTTTATGTTTCCCTCAACCTCAGCCGTATTTTGAGAATTGACTCAGCAATTGCGGCCAAGCACTTAACTAAGTACTGTTCGTATTGATTGACCTCGTACATCCACCTCTCGATGTCTTTGGCCATAATTGCCAACCTCGCGACACCTTTTCGGCGTAGAAGGTGGACTTGATAAAATGAGGTCGGTCAAACTATGAGCCACTGCTTCTTTTGCAGACGACGAAAGAGTCCGCCAAACCAGTCGAAACCGACAACAAGCAGTCTGACTCAAGCAAACCCGCACCTACCTCTTCCTCTCCTACTCCCGGTAATCTGAGTTTTATTTTGCGCTGAGACATTTTCGGTCATTTGGTGTAAAACCGCCGTGACAATATTCACCTGCCTACCTTTTCAAACATTATTACCGAACTGACTTAATTTTTTTCGGTTGTTTCAAAAACAATTCTTTCTATGACCGAAAAAATAAACCCAGCCTGCAAGTGGCCTTTCAACCATGATTACTGTCTACGATATCTGGCAAAGGATAGTTCGTTGTTGTTGTCGCTTTTCGTCGGACACGATTTGCTGGCAACAGCAAACTATCAAGCGGCGGCCGTCTTGTTGTCTGCGCAGATTGGTTCTGGCTGGCCGAAATAGCGCAGCAGTTTTTGTTCAGAGTTACCTGCAAAATCCGCTTGTTTCCAAAGTGCGCAGACAAGAACGTTGGCAGGCAGTGCTTTTGAATTGTCTTCTGTCGCCAGGCGCTTACAACAGTTACCTTTGATTGCAGAGGGACGCAGGCCGACGTACGCCGACATGCTGCGCAAGCAACAGAGCAAGAAAGAGGCTGCCGCTAACGCTGCTCAAGTCAATGGCAAGGAGTCGTCCGATTCCGGAAAGTCCGACTCCGGAGACGAGATTCGTTCGGCGGACGAAGCCAAGGACTCCATCGCGACCGAATCAAAGGCCCCGGCCGAGGGGCCAGGACCTTCTGAGGCCAAGCCGCAGCGCGCGCAGCACAAGTCACGCGGTAGCTCGACAGAAGGCGATGACGCCAGTCAGGGACCAGTGAATGAGCGCCGGCATGATGGTCCGTTGCACAATGGCTATGGCCGTCGAAGCGGCTACGACGGCTACCGTGGCGGAAGAGGAGGCTATTACCGCGACTTCGACCGAAATTACGGTTACGGGCCAGGTGGCCGCGGCTCCTACCGCGGTCGCGGATACAGAGGTAGCGGTCGTCGCGGGCCGCCGCGAGATCGTTACTATGGCAACCAGCAGCGGTCGGCGCCGTCCGCGCCCGCAGCCGCCTCGGAAAGATGATGAAAGTTTCTCGTCTGCCTCGACAGTGAGACGTTGGCGAATCCGCGCCGCCGGCATCAGGGACGCGCCTGAAGGCGACTGGCCGGCGTCAGCGCGAGAAACATGGCGGTAAGTCGATGGAAGCCAAGCTGAACTGCTATGCACGGCTGCTATTCCAACCCTCAGTTGCGGGATGTGTCCCGACTACTGTGATGTGTTCTTATTTTCTTATGCAAAAATTTAAAAGAAAAAAAAGTTAAACTCTCGCCGCGTCGCAGTGACGTGACGCCGACGTCACTGTCGTCGAACGCCTTCGTAGCAAAACGCGCACTGGGTGCCGCTGTTCAGCGCGTGGAACACAGATCATTGCGGCGAGGCGAGTCGATCTTGTAGTTAACTATTAACGTTAAAACCAAACAAAAAATTTACGTTATTTATGCGCCTCGCACTTTGTACGAGGCGCAGGACTGCTTTCTGGGCCCACTGATAGCGTGGGCCCGTTCTCTTCGAGGTGCTGATGGCCTCTTGCGCTGTGAGCGAAAAACGTGCGAGGTCCTGTTGATCTTACGTGTGAAGTTGTTGTGAATCGGGACGTGACGAAGAGCTTTTGTGAAGAAGCTTTACGTAAGTGGTGATGTCACTGAACGCGTGGAGGTCCTAAATTATTATTTGCAAAACAGCCCATCTCAGGTCACGGTGGCACCCGCCTTTGATGTAGAGTTTCTAACGAAGCTTTTACTCGAAGCTCAGTGATTCGCGTCGCAGCGACTACTTTTAGAAGGAAATTAATAATTTTTGTCGATTGAGCAGTAACGCAGCTCGCGATGTTTTGTCAGTTCGCATGTTGTTTTTTCTTCCTCCGGTTGTGGTCTTTATTTCCTTTGCTTGAAAACGGGACCGCGGCTGTGCTTGAAACATTGATTTGCGGAGGCCGGCAATGCATAGTCGGTCGGCTTTAGCCACGTCGACGATCTAAATTTCTGTGGTACCTCTAAGCGAGCAACCCAACTTCGTTGACACAATCGAACTTTGGTAGAAAGCCAATGTGTGTTTGGGAGCAAATGGCTGGAAGTACAACGCAGTGATCCGTAGTTTGCGCATGACGCTTAATCTTTAAAAACAAAACTGCGACGTTTGTTGCTGGCTCTTCACCGACTTGGACTTGGACTTGGGTTTGTTTATTAGAGATTCCAGTAGGGCCTGTGAAATGGCCGAACATCACTCGGACACTGTCTTCAAAAGTCGATCGCTGACCATTTGGAAATGCTCAGTGCAGCCACTGCTAACGAACTGTTGGCACTTGTCCCATTCGTCCATGCCGCTGTCGTTTTATTGCCGAGCCTCCGTGCCCGTCTTCAAGCTTTGTGGCGTGTTATTTCGTTCTCTTTTCTCTTCGGTTCTTTGCGTTCGAGTAATTGTGTTCTTCGGTCGTGAATCGGCCAGGTCGGGTTGTTTCGTCGCCGCCTCCTCGTAATCACGTGACTGTGTTCGATCACGTGACCAGTCAAGGTAACAAATCGTCTTCAACCTGCAGCAGGCGCAGTGGTATTTCGGAAGTGAGCACGCCGATTTGCGTGCGTGATTTTGATAACACGCGACCGTTAACACAAGTAATTGCTCGAAATCGACGCCTGTTCGCCAGTCCCGTCAACTCATTGTGTGTTGTTAACCTTCGTTCTCGCGGGGCTGACTCGTCCGTTAACTCTCAAACTTGACTCAATGCTGGCTTTTTCAACAACGTCCTGACCGTGGTTGAAGGCTTGGATAATTAATGTTGGCGTGCCTATAGTTGCGTTGCTATTTTAGTACTGTGCGTCCGAGCTGCAATTTGGAGCGGCGCTACGCTCTGGGATGCGTCATGCTTACGCTGTAGCGTTAATCTTGCAGTAGACGAACTTTGTGGGCAGTGCGGAGCGGCCTGCCTTGCACAGCTCTTTCAAACGTTCTGCTGCTAAGCAAAGCAATTCGATAAAATCCTCCCGTTCATTTGGGTTATCACAAAAAAGCTTTAATTCACGCTGAGCAATTCCAGGAACCCCCTCGCAGCATTGAGGGAAACTTAGACCGCAGCTCTTCAACACTCCCGCTGAAGCGCCTTTAAGTCCCCCTGTGTCGCATATCTCGTAATTTGCGCCGCTCCCAGACAACTGCGTGCACGCGGCTCCCATCGTGCCAAGGGTCTCCGGGCCTTGACCGACCCGGACATCATTCGTGTACTGTTTTTCGCTTTTTTTGTCTCGTTACATTATTTATGGTTTACCGCTGTTGCTTTTTCCTGTTGCTCGCTCGTCTGCCCCTTTCTGAGGGGAGCTTTAAGCGCCGCCGACTTGGTCCTTCGTCGAGTGTTTTCGCTGGTTGTGGTCGCATGTGGCGCGCGCAGCCGTCCCGTGGAACCACGTCAGAGCGCTTTAAAAACTGCTGCATTCCTTTTCTTCGAATGGGCTTCACGTTAGTTTGACTCGCGTGAAGCTCAAGCAAATGTGGCAGCGGACGCACCGACACCGAAAAGCGGAAATAGTTTTCCAAAACAAGGGCTCGTTGGGAATAGCTGGGCAACCTTGACAAGTAGATCGGGCGGACCTTTTGGCAAAAATCACAAAATGTGCGAAGGGTATTCACTGCGGAGAAATACAGAATGCTGCCGGGCCAGTTACAAGCAGCACCTTGTTGCTGTGACGAGCGTTACTAGGCAACCTGCATGCTACTTTCGGTGTCGCGTCCAATGTCGCTTTATTTTCGAACAAATTCTTGGTTGGTGAACAAGCGAACCGGTTACCGCCACGCGAACACTGAAATTAACCGTCCTCGAGACCGTTAAAAACATGTAGGGGAAATGCGGGAACGGGAACTGTTGGTCGATTGCCAATGACAGACTGGACATTTCGGAAATTGCGCGTCCTTTGCTCTTGCAGCGAAACACGATGGTACCGTGAGCTTTCGTTGAATGCCAACTCAAGGTGTGCTGTGTTTTGCTTGCGTGACGCCGATTTTGTTTTCGCGCCGAACGGACGCTGGTAACGCGGTCAGTTCTCGATTTGTGGTTCAAAGTGTGTTGCCGCCGATGTTTGTCACTCGGCAATGTTGTTTCGGATGAGTCCGCGTCGTGCTTCACGAAGTGCGGCGCGTTCGCGTCCTCCGAACGTCCGGGAGAGCCTTCCGTTTACGTTTGTCCTTATGCAGCGCGCAGGCGTCTCACGGGTTTTCGCACGACAAATAATCCGCTATCCAGTACGCGCACACAGTTTCTCAGCCTGATCGGAAAAGGCCGCAACAAGCAAATACTGGGTTTCGTGCCGGGCAACCAGAAGCGATTGTGTGGTGAAGCGTATCTTTCGTTCGTGCTATGCAGTCAGGTGCTCCGTAAATTGCAAAAAAAAGGAAAACCTTTATTCCGCCCCCCGCCTTGTAAGTCGACGATCGGCGATTCGCTTCCGGGCCACCCGCTTATTTCACTCCCGATACCCGAACAGATCGTATGTTTTCAGGCCCATATTCATTGCCCTCGGTGCCGACTGCCCGGCCAGTGTGGACAACACGCACAGCGCGCTGCAAGGCACGTGTTTTAGGCAATATGTCGCTGCGTTATTTAATGCCGGGGTGGAGTCGAAGTGTGTCCGCGGTTGTCTGCGACTTTCAGTTGTGATTCTGCTTGTCATTTCGGTCGCTTGGTCGATCACACTTCAAAAAAAAATTGTCATTCAGGGTGCTATCGTGGCAGCAACCGACACAGGCTCGGCTCCACCTCTGTTGTTTTGCGCCTCTCAAAAATTCGTTTGTCATGGTTGCCGGTTTCGCCAAGTGCGGTCTCGATTTGGGTTTTGCGACGTTTAACGGGCTCAACTATTATTCTCGAACCGATGAACGGCGCGACGCGCGCATTCGTGCAGCGCCGCGTGGCCTGTCTCTGTAGAATGTGCGTGAAAATTGGTGCTGGTCAATTGAACTGATGGAAACCTTTTTCTGTGCGACGTACTCGTTCGCTGTATGCGTGGCCATGTTGCGGAGTGGTTGGTCGCGGTATGCTTTCGCGTGCGTTGCCAGAAATGACGGAAACCGACGAAATACGGGACACAATAAACGTAGGAAAATTAACCGACTGGTTTCTTGAATTAAGCGTCTGATGCAGTGTATGATCACGGCCTCTTGGCATGATGCAAGGGCTGTTTACAAAATTAGTTGCACCAGATATTTCTCATGTTGGTCTCTTGCAGCGTTCCCACTATCAGCTGCTTAAACGTTGCGAGATATCCTTGCACCACCACCCTGGTTAAATGGGATTTAGCCTTCGCGGTGGATAGCCACAAAAAGCAAAGCTTTGCACTGGTTATGTAGCAGGTTTATCACGTTAAGCTTTGGCCACGCTGCTGGTGCAAAGGAAGTTCCTTGCCACAGAAACTGATGTTTCTATCGGCGTTGAACACAAGTGAAGTCAATTAACATAACATGTCTAACCCTACCCTGTATCGAAGTACAGAGACTAATAAAACGTATAGTCCCTGTTTAAAGGCAGAAAATGTCATATGAAGATAACGCGATAGAACTTGTACAAAAACTCTACATTGCATCCAATCAACAAAGTTTTAGATCGCCATTCCGATATGAAAGTTATATACCTGTTTCAAATTTTCTTACCCACCTGGTTCTTCACAGTTACATGTAGTTATCGAAAGGTGTTGGTGTTACGCAAATGAACTGGTCAGTGAGAAAAGTGCAAAGGTGCATTGGCGGAAATGAACCATGGTGGTTCGCACATTTTGTGATAAATACAAGCTAAAGCAATACAACGGAACGAGAGAGGTGATCCATTGCTATTTCAGCCCAGCTTGTCTCCAGCATTACGCCTACGTCTGAAGCCATTGAAAAACCGGTGATAAAACGAAAAAACAGCGTGGTTCTAATACTGGTCATAACAAACTCAACCTGCGCATTTAATCGCGCAGTTAAAACAAGGGCTGCAAGTTGGTAACAAGAACGCGCCCTTCGCGTGGCATCGACTCATCTCAAAATATTCAAATACCGATATCACGCAACAACATGTTTACGCCTGGAAGAAGCAAACCAACGATACGTTTTGTTGAAGAGCCGCAAATCCATTGTACGAATAAACACAGGAGCATTGTTGAATGCAGGGATCAGCGCCGGACTTAGGGGGGGCCCGGGGCTCCCCACCATGTTCATGTGTTTAGCCATATGTACGCCATGTGCGTGCCACTTACGCATTTTTATTAGCGAGGAAAGTTTGTAGGCGCTGTTAAATTATCGGTCGTCCAGTGTGCAGCATTTCACTCGAATATTATTTGATATTGTGACGAAACAACTATTACACTTGTGGTTTTCCTGAAAGTCGGTCAGGTATCTGAATCTAGTGAATGCAAGTATGCAAGGCCATGCCACGTAGAATGCATTAGCTTACGTCTCTACTTGTTACTGTTAGATTTTGCGTCTGCCTTACTCAGATTTGCACAGGTCGCATGTGAGTAGCATTGTTAAGTAGGGCTACTCGCATGTGAGTAGCATTGTTAACTAGGGCAACGTCCTGTTTTTGGAGTACATGTCCAATTTTTTCATGAGAAATGAAATAATCTCCGAGGATATTGAAAAATGTCAAAACATCCTTCTTTCAACATTTCTTATTTTGCATAACTATAGCCAGTGGCGTAACTAAAGGTTTGAGCCAGGGTAGTAAACTTAGATAAAAGGGGCCCACTGGCCACTGAACGGGGTCCACTAGCCAACACTCAGAAAAAAATCTTGAGAAATGATGGTGAATCCGGATGTGGATGGCTAAACTAAAACCCTAAATCACCGGAAAATAATCCGAAATACACACGAAAACAACAATTTACTGAAATCCAAAAGAATGCTAAAACTGAAATATAAGTTAAATAGGAGACCGGTTTTTACATTTTGCTTGCCAGGGGGGGAATTCGACCCTCTGCCCCCCGTCAGTTACGCCACTGCGGCTATGATTTTTTGTATTTGCACACAGTAATTTGTCCCAACTCAACTACAACAAGATACGAACTGGTGGCGTAGCTTAGTTTATAGGAGGGCCTGTAAGTTGTCTAATTAATCTATGTTTTGGTTGAGTTAATTCTCGGCTGTAAAGGCGGGAATACTTTCACATTAATCGCTACATAACAGTGGTAAATCTTTTTTTAATATTTCAATGACTGGCAAAAGAGCGCGGACTTCCGACTCTATTATAGGTACTGTACTAGCTTTGCTGATGAACCGTGATACGACGATCAGTGTGTTGTGCATAGCTTAGTGTAGTACTTTCTAGGAATTATACCTAATCAGTAATGCTAAAAAATGAAATTCGTCAGAAGTACCCCTTTTTCAGAAAAGGACTGAATGATTTTGAAGCTAAGTGAATTACGTGTGGTTGCATTTGAAAATTCGCAAAAGAGAGGGAAGAGACTATTGTGACTTTGTGGATATTGTGTACCACAAACTTATTTCTCACAGCGTAACCAGGTGGCTATCACTTTATCCTAGCTTGCCAAGGATGCTTGAAATGTACCCATTTGACGTTCATACTTCATGTCCATCGACAAGTAAACTGTTGTTCTGAAACGTTTTTTTGGAACTTCTCTGAGCGAACTCTGTTTAAGACATTAAGACTGTAAAGACATTTGCAATGGTTGCCTTTAATGAACAAGTTCAGAATATTGAGAAGTCCAAAGCATCATTTGTTGACGTAGTAACGTGTTTCGCCACAGTGAAGGCAAGGATTCAATAGAGATGATCAGATGTACATATCAAGCCAAGTTAAATCAGCACTAAGAAAACTCAGAGATTGAAAGAAGGCAACGATCGTGACTGTGTATTGTTCATGTCAAATATATCTGTATTGTACAAGTCTTGTGTTGCACATCTGGCTAAATGGACCACTTTAGTTGCTGACTTTAAATGCTTTGACCAGGTTCCTCCGTTTGCAAACAACTGAATGGTAACATGTTGAACCGTGTATAGTGGATTTACCTTTTCGCATTACGAATTGCCGTTTCCTACTCGCGATTGTATTCCGTACGTGAGGTCTGGTTTGTATCAACTTGGCGTTCGCGTCAAGGGAATTCGTGTGTGCGCGCTCCACTGCGTCCGCGCAGTGACCTCGATTTGGCATTGCTTTCAAAGTTTTCGGCGTGGACACCACGCCTTGAGAGAGTCGAGTTTTTGTATCGCCACCGCACCGACCACGTTGGCTGTTTCTGCTGTCGCGCCATCGTAAAGCTATTTCTGCTGCTGCTAATCAGAAACCTTTGTAAATAAAGATTTGTGCACCAGGAAATCTGTGAAACGAACTATCAAGTAATGAGAGCCAAATGCCTTGCCTTCGGCTTGACAACTTAAAATGTCAGGCAGTTTTAGTCGGGAGTTAGAACAATACTCATACAACGACTAGGCTGCCTCGTTGGTAACGTTTGGGTAAACCAGCATCTCTGTAAGCAAAGACAGGATTTCTCGCAAGCAACTTCTACGCTTGGCAACACCCCAAACCTCAACATGGGTTCCTACACCAAGGAAACACTATACATGTAAGTAGTATCTGCTTGATAGAAACGTTTCTATTGATGAAGCTAAACTGGTTGCCCAATACCAAAACTTGTTTGAGTTCGTGCAAAAAGAGCATCAACCAGATGGTATTTATTGTAAAATGATGGATCATGAAAGATGGGCAAAATATTTTGCAACTTGCAATACCATTGAATTCTTCAGCGAACTTATAAAGATTGCACATCTTGACGTTCTGCTACTGCACTGCTGGTTAAACTAGGTCTGTTTTCATCGTTACGTATCTAAGTCTGTCACAACCAGGCCCGTAACCAGGGAGGGCGCAGAGGGGCGAAGCCCCCCCTAGAAAATTTTTCTCCCCCCCTGGAAAAATTTGTTGGATATATTTTGAAACTATTGGACATAGTTCAAAAAATTTGGGCCCCTCTCAGAAAACTCTTCGCCCCTCCTGGTGTCTCAAGCTGGTTACGGGCCTGGTCACAACATGTTCTTAGATTTTCTGTCCAACAAACAATGCTTTTGACTTCTCAATGTTCTGAACTTGCTCATTAAAAGCAACCAGAAATGATTGCAAATGTCTTAAACAGAGTTCGCTCAGAGAATTTCCAAAAGAACGTTTCAGACCAAAAGTTGGCTTGTATATGGACATGAAGTATACATGTGAAGCTTGTCACAACAGAACCAAGCGACGAAGGAAACCTTTTACTAGGCTTTATTCAACTAAGAACACATCAACATCTGCAGCGCAATACAACAAACGCCTGGTACGAAACTAGCAACCATCTGGCATCGACGTGCGAG
>JGI24159J19872_10011562_pt1 | contig 11561 bp, 7 predicted proteins | sample Ectturendosymbi4_FD_19872 | JGI IMG/M metagenome (IMG submission 19872) | reverse complement strand
CCAACCACTGCTCTAAAAGTACGGTCAATAAAAAATCCTAAATCATTACTAGTAACTACAGTACAGTTTCCCACAATCACTGCGCTTGTTGCTGCCTTCAAAGCGTTCAATGACACGGAATTGTTGAAATCGTATTCGGCTGGAGGGAGCAGGACTATTAATTTGTGTAGGCAAACCAACTGAAAACGTCACGGTTAAATATTTGACAAAAAACATTGGCCTATGTTTTTTATAAGTTTCGCGCCTGCTTTTTCTTATCTGTGCTCAAACACACTGCACATATGTATGGCGGCATACAGAGGTTAAAGCACAACGTGCGGACCACGTTGCGTCTCGCTTACCACGGCTGTAAAAATCTCGCACACACGAGCAAAACACGTCAAGTAAAACGTACCCAAATGGTTGCAACTGCTAGGTTCACGATTTGCGTGTTTCTTAATTTTTCAGACTGCTAAGAATGGAACGCAACGAAGCCGTCGTGTGACAGGATGTGAGGTTCAAACCAGAACAGGAGCCAGAACGCTTTCAATAGAGGGCTTTACATTTGCGCAGGGGGACTTGCCATTCTGAAAATTTGATAAAATCTCCACTGATTTGTGGTGTTTCATATTTAAATTTGGAGGGGTTCAGCCTACACTTTCATTGTTGGCATTCTTACAAAAAGCTAGAATCATCGAATCAAGTAAGGTTGAACAGAGCCTAGAAAATAATTAAAAAGGTTGTGTCCTGGCCTTCTTCACAACAACAAATCTCGGAATTCATTATTTGTTTGCCTATTTTTATCACTTTTAATGCACCAAATGCTTGGTGTGGGCAACCTCTCCTGGCAGTGGTGTAGGAGGTGGGGTGCAGGGGATAAAAGCGCACCCAAAAATGTTTTGATATGTCAAAAATCCGGGAAACAATCCTGAAAAAAACGAGAAAAATACCTGAAAATCCGGGCAAAAATGGCGCCCAATGTTGTTTATATTTCACAAAATGGCACCCAACGTTTGCAGAGAAACACGTGAAGACCTTTTTTGGCGGTCATACCAAAAAACGGTCTTCATGATCTTTGTGGGAGAAAATTTGTAGGAAAAGTCGCTCAAAAACTTTTGGGGCAAGTTTGGGAAAATTCGGGCAAAAATCCTTCGCACACCCAAAAATTTGCTTGCTCCTACACCTATGTCTTCTGGTACATTGCGACCCTTTCATTCATTTTTCATTCTTTTGAATCTTGAGAAGACCTTTCACCTAAGCAACCATCAAGCTAGTGATCACAAGTAACAAAGGGTTTGCGTGGTTGGATCAACTAAAAACCACTAATCTAAGGCAACAGACGTAAACGCGCTTTTGTCATTTTCTTGCTGTAACCCTTTTCTTTGTCTCTTTGGGGTAGAGTTCTGTGGTTGCCAGTTGGCAAAGTGACTTTTGCTTGCTATTCAAGCTCATTAATATCTTCTCTGATTTTATATGCTTAGCACGGGAGCAGTACAAACCTGCGCAAGTACTCAGTAGCAATCTGATTTCTGAAGGACTTCGTTAAAGAAAATTAAAATGGAAAAAATCACATCTAAAAATACCAAACGAGCTTCACGTATTAGAAACGCCAACAAAACTACAGTATTCCTCAGAAGAAGCAACTATGCTTTTATTGTAGGATAATGCTGCTAGCCCTACCAATAGCTCTTATCTGCAGTACAACCTAGCTTTGATAGGTGTATTTCAAACACGAACAGCCACAGGTTCTTTCGCCTGATTCCTGTGTAACAATTGGTACGATTCAGCAAACACAGGAAGCAGGCAACGTGCTTTGAGCATATCGACACAATAGTGAAATAGTCGGCATGCGGCCTGACCAACGGTCATATTGAGATTCATGTAAACTCGTTGGAAGACCCTACCGTTATCAACACGGAATCTGATGAGGTGAATAAAACTGAATTTCCTGAATAATTAAGTCATAAAATTTTACGAATATTTATTGAACCTATCGTATACCGGTCATTGACTCTATGCGTACCACAGCTTGCTGGTGGCCTCCTTTGATCTTGAGGCCCTAGGCTTAAGCTTATATAGCCAATAGGTAAATCTGGCCCTGGATAAAGAGCAGAGCAAGTCAACAATTATTAAAAAATCCGTGGGGTAAAGATGTTTACCCTGAAAAGTTGGAAAAAAACACTTTGCGGATTTATTATCGCCGTTGTATCTATGGTCTTTATCTGCATCGGCAAATTTTGACAAAGCTTCCCTGCATTTTCCCTGAAAATGACCAGAACAACAAAATGATCATGGATACTTTGCAAAATGGAATTATCGCAAAACGTCAGCACCCAACTTTCTCAAGGTGTTGTTTGAATGTTCAATAATTTGTACGTTTAGTTCTGCAACTCCCGTCAACCTGTCTGCCCTGATTTTGTCCTTTCACAAAGAACAAGCATTACAACGAAAGTCCTACAAATCGGAGTTCTGGTGGGAAGTCGCCCCTATCGCTGCGAAATTTGTCGAAATCAGATGAATAAGTGCAATCATTGCACTTACAAATATTTTTGGCACTTAAAGTTATTGCACTTATTCATCTGATTCACAAATTTCGCAGCGCTAGGGGCGGCTTCCATCCAGAACTCCGGTTTGTAGGACTTTTGTTATAACCATCAACCTGTCACCTCGACAACGTTCACAATGTCAATTTCTCGCCGCGAAACCTCGCGGCGCAAGAATTTTGCCCATCGTCACCCCTCAGCAATAATATTTTTACACCACAATATCTTTCGCCGAAAAAATGTTACAAAGACCGCTCTCACCACTAAGAAGCAACCATCCCGAAATAGCTTTCTCGTTGAGAAATGTCTGTATGGTGATATATGTCGTGGAGACAATTGTCTGCGGCGTGCAGGAGTGACAACGTGTTTATGATGAAAAGCCCGTGGTGACAGATGAATGTTAACAACTTCCATGGTATCAAGAAAAACTTGCGGCGTTCATTAGATATCAATATTTTTCAGTAAACATTTGACCAATCAACATCCTGTTAGACGTAGAAAATCGCAAATACAGAACGGATTTATATATAGCTGTACCTGAAACAAGTTTTCACCAATAATTGCATCAGAGAATATAGCATTGATATCGGCCAACTCCTGCGTAGTTGTTCCCATCAACACTTCTTTGTAAGTTTGCCATTTTCCGTCACGGAACAAGTTCAAGGCTTGGTCAGTAAACTCTACGCCGTCTGTGATTGGTCGGTAAGGTTCGGCAGTTGTTTGAATGTCTCGTTCAGCAAGCGCCATCGCCATGACCTTCACTCTTGCATTTACGATGTCCTTCGAGCTTGTGGTTCTGCGCAAGCACTGACTTGGCGAAGAAACTTTTTCAAAAGAAACAGCACTTTATTAAAGAAGCCAAAATGTTTACAATCATCTCATGTCTGACCAAATTTTTTTTTTTTTTAATAGACAAAACTTTACGTTTCATCCCAAATGTTACGTTACGTCCCATAAAAGACTAAAATCTGTGGTCGACAGGGGTAAGACAAAAGGATGATCAGGCTATGGTATTCGATGTCAGTCAAATAAGCAGGACGAATAGGTTTTTGAGTCATTTCCCTGACTTCATCTATATCTGTCAGATTAATAGTAATTCTTAATAATGTTCCAATTGATACAATCTTGCATTGAAAATTGTTACTCATTAAAAATTCTCCATTGCTGAACACATTGGACAAAGGTCTAAGCACTTTAATTATTGTTTAATTTACTAGTGGTCTAGTACCTAAATCAGACTGGGAAATCATTTTTAAAAAATACATGCCATACCAGTCAAGACAGCTGCTAATTTTTTCTGGTGGAAATGGATAAATATAATCAGGGAAAAATCAAGGTTAAAGCATTATTCTTTGTCAGCGTATTTGAAAATAAGTTCACCGTATAGGCGTTGAGTGAACGCCTCAACGTCGTAAAGAAACGCTGCTGGCGCGTGCTATTGTATCACTTAGTCTGTATGTTCTTTTTGGTAAAGTCAATTAGTTACTCATTTTCACTTTCTTTTATGTCCATTCAATTAACCTCAAGCAATTCAGTGGATCTGAAGAACAGTTGAGAGCTTTCAACAGTTTATCCGTCACCAATTTTGCTTCGTCAGGGCTGGGGTAAAGGAAGATTGCTGGATTACTCTGCATCAGTGCTCTCTTAAAAAGAGGCTCACTCGTCTCCGAAAACAAATGAAGCATGACCGACTGTGCTCCTGCGCTCATGCCAAATATTGTTACCTGAAAAGTAAAAATCTTATAAAAAGGACTTGTTAGGAACTTAGTTAGAAATTAGACTTGGTCACGACAGAGAAACAGTTTGAAAAAATTAAAAATAATACGTCCATTAATCNCACGAGTATGCTTGGGATGAGTCCAACGGAGCAGGTTGAAAGTTTGATTGACGGTGTGGTTCTCAAAAATGCCTNCTTTTGAGCCCAAAGCAATCTCTGGTACATGAGATTTAAACTACTGGGTACGGTTTCCAAATGTGCGCTNCATTAATGTCTGTGCTCCGCTTCAATAGGTTCATAGTCTCAGCCTTGCTGTGTTGCAAGCATTTCATTCAGCACTGAAATTTTGTTTGCTTTCGAAGTTATTCAGTTTGACCGGACTGTCAGGTCAAATGCTAAGTGCTGCAAGTACGCCCTACCAGTGGTGTAAGAGGCAGGGTGCAGGGGATGCAAACGCACCCCCAAAAGTTTTGATTTGTCACATATCCGGTCAAAATCCCTGAAAATGTGGGCAAAATCCCTGAAAATATGGGCAAAATCCTTGAAAATCCGGGCAAAATCCCTGAAAACCTGAAATCCGGGGTAAAATGGCGCCCAATCTTGTTTCACTTCAAAAAATGGAACCCAACGTTTGCAGTAAAACAAATTAAGACTTTTTAGGAGGTCAAACCAAAAAAATGTCTACATGATTTTTGTGAAAGAAAATTTGTAGGCAAGAGTCGCACAAAAGCTTTTCACGCAAGTTTGGGAAAATTCGGACAAAAATCCTTCGCACCTCCAAAAATTTGCTTGCTCCTACACATACTTTCAAATCATGATAGGAAAGCAGCTAAAAGAAACGAAACGTTTAACTCTTACCTCTTCTTTGTTCCCCCCAAACTTGTGAATGTTGTCGTGAACCCACTGCAGCGCCATCTGTTGGTCTTTGATTCCTTGATTTCCTTCAAATGTCGTGTTTCCTTCTTCATAAACGAGGAAACCTAATGCGTCTGCAGTTATAGATAGTCATGTGTCAGTACCTCTACCTACTACAAAAAAACTACTAATAGAAATGTCAGAGCCGAAGAGTTCCCGATATGAAAAACGTTCTAATATTTCGAAGGCAACAACACATTTTCTAGAACAGTATTAAAAGAAAAAAGTTTGTTAGCTTTGCAGCAGCTTCGTAAATAAGTGACACACAAGGTGAACAAATCTTTTTCCGAATCTCTTTCGGCACGAGCCTGTGCAACTACGTTTCGTACAAGTTGATAGAACCGTAGTATATTCCAGTTGTGTTTGACTACAGCTTAGAAGCCCCACCAACAAAGTAATTGTTGTTGATACTTTTTATTAATGATGGACACTCGGTCTCGAGACGCATTTACAGTATGTGAGTTTTGGTCACGAAGGATGCAAGTCTCGATTTCACTCGCCCATGATCTAGAGACTTCAGGTGCCCTATGGACATGTCATTAGAAAACGAGTAGAAGTTTCATCTCTTCGCTGTTGAGCTGACCTTGGTAAAAGGAAAATAAAAAGAAATGGGCAAAAATTCNACAAACTGGAAATGTGAATGAAATTCGACAAATTCGTTTTGTAACACCCTATATGTGCTACTGTAATAACACAATTGNAAAAACAGTAGGCCTGCAATGGTTTTCAGTTTTCACTGGACCAAATGCTTTTGAAACCGGTGTCAAAACGCTTTGGATGTTGCAGTCGGAGCCGGAGCCAATAAAATACGATGCCTGGAGCTGCAGTTAAATCCGGAGCCTGAAATTTGAGTTCCGGTTCCACAGCCATACTCCAAGTACACGACTGCTTTTCACGCAGTTGATGTTTTAACATACTTTGGAATCTTCAAGCACAGCTGTTGTTGCATTGTTATTTACTTTAGCGTGTTGTTTGCTTTACTGTGTAGCCATTTCGTGTGGGTAAAACTGAGCTGTTAGATAGCCCGAAGAACATTTTTCCCCTTTTTAGACTGAGTGCTGTCATCCCCAACACTATAGGCTCAGTCAGACCTGGTCCAAAGTTGCGTTTGTGTTTTGTAATGAAACAATCGTGGTGCAAAGTGAAATTTCAAAAGCATGCAAATTTTTCTGAGTAACAATAACGCAACAACCAGTGATTCTAATAAAAGAAATAGTAGGAACGTTTCGAAATACGATTGCTTTCATCTTTAGAAACCATCAAACCTTTGTTGCGGCGTTATTGAAGCTGCTATGCACTTCACACGTCACCAGCTCTGTTAGTCGTACCTAGTCTGTAGTTGATTGTCACGATAATGGTGTTGGTAGAATTGCTCAGATACTGTCCGTTAGAACCAGAAGAAGTGCCCGACCCTGACGTGAAGGCTCCACCATGAATGTAGATCATCACAGGCAAATGATATTCAGATGATATAGTTTTGTTGAAATCGACCGTCAAAGGAACATTGATGTTCAAAACCAAACAGTCGTCCTGGTACTGAATCAACACCTGTTGCTTGGTTCTAGCAACTTCAGAAAATAACCATCATCATCTGCGTGATGCACGCAGCAGCGCTATGTTTTACAACAGCACAATTTTGTTCAATACTGGTGCGTGACATTGCGCTCAGCACATCATTTTTTCATGTGGTAAGTTATATCGATCAATACCATCTAGAATCTAGATCAATGATGAAAAAATTAATATGCTGTTACGAAAACCCAGCTTTTCGAAAGGGTTTTAGATATTATCTACTCTATTATAAGCTTTTCAGAAAAATAGTACCGTTGCACTTACGTTTCTGTCGCATTTACCCTCTTCGTCGCAGACTTCATGGCCTTGATGGCAAACAACGTAGTCAGGAGTTGACACATCAATAGTACCTCTGTAGTGGACAGGTTCAGGAGACATGTATCTAAAATATGACCATAAGGACAGCCAGGGCCGCAACCATATGATATTTTCGGTGAAGCAAAATGATTACAACTTGTTGTACTATTTTCTAGGGGCACAATTATTGTCACTTGTTGTTGTAGCCATGAGCGCAATTTTCTGGGGGACACGGGGGACTTGTCCCCTCACTTTTTCAGACGGTGGGGATATAATATGCTATGCCACCCAACCTTTTTCTCTTTAGGTTTTGTATTCGGAGAGGTTTCAAAATTAAAAGTGGTGTTTGTCATGTTTTGTGTGAAGAGCTTTTCATGTTAGATGGTAGGCCACACAGAGGCAAGTTGATGTTGAAACAGAGTTTGGTGTGTATCACTGATTAAAATTAGTTTATAAATTTTAGTTTCGATAAAATGATTTTTAGCATTTTTCATGTTTGTGGAGACCGCGAAAGATGGTTAACTGTTTCTGTTTTTACCCTGTGTGGTATACTGTTAGAAACAGGGGCGTATCTAGAGGTTTAAGCCAAGGGGGGCAAAACGTAGCTGAAGGGGGCCCACTGGCCGCTGTAGGGGGCCACTATAGTCAACACTCAGAAAAAAGTTAAGAAATGATAGTGAATCCGGATGTCGTGGATGTCAATACTAGCCAAAAAACAACGAAAACACCCCGAAAAGCGCAAAAAATCAACAACCTACTGAAAATGAAAAGATTACTAAATNTCAAAATGTCAGGTAAAGGGGGCCTGGATTTTACATTGAGTTTGCCACAGGAGGCGGCTCGTCCCTCTGACCCCCGCCAGTTACGCCACTGGTTAGNAAGGTTATTTTCTTGAAACAGTGAGAGTTNTACAGCTGCACATGTGAGAGACCAGAGTAGAGTCATGATTTGTTTCATGCAGAAATGAAACTGGATTTTCTTTAACGTTGGTTATCACGTAATCAGAAACAGACAGCGTAAAATTTAATGATGCTAGTGTATATAACGTTAGAAAGTTACACTTTCGGGTAAATATCTGCGAAGCTTTCGCCGAAGACAAAAAGCAGCACTATCGTGGAGACTTAGTTTTAGGATGGGCGACTGTCTTCAACCATTAGTAAACAGGATGTCAATCAAAACGTTTGACAAGTATTTACCTAGGTATATATTGACCTATAGCTCAAAACGTAGGGACTTGACTAGGAATTAAAGATAAAATATACATTTATCCTCACTTCTTGTAATGTCCCGACAGTGGTGACCAACAAATCCAAAAGATATTTTTTCCGTGACTCTTACACTTTGCGACTTTGTGCCTGTGCTGAATGCATTGGTTCGAGAGCCATCTGATTTACTTCATTTTAACCAACCCCACAATGCAGCAAAGCTTTAATCCAAGTGCGAAACATATGCTTTACAGGTACATCTCACCTAGTTTTGCAGGACATTCTTTTTGTGTTAGTACAGGTGAAACGTGATACTTTTTTGCCAATTCATCGTTGTGCATTTTGATTTCTGTTTTCGTGTCGTTATGCAAGAAGAACTCTTAGAATGAAACTTTTGACATTAATTTCATCTATTTAAATCTGATGTCAAGCGTGAAAAATTTGATTGTGAAAAGACTGAGCTTAGTGGCATCACTGACAGATGTCACAAGACAACAGTCACCAGACGATTAGACATGCAGAAATCACATTGTAGGTTAGATGGGTATGTACGCAGGTGCAAACAAAAGGAGATTGAAAGGATACATCCACTACCCACCAGCAGTAAAAATATATTGAAATCATTTTGCGAAGTAGGCTACGCTTATTTCAGGCCAAACGTNTTTTGTTTTTTTTTGCTACTGGTAACAGGATATCAGTGGAGCTTTTGGGAGACGTGNGGCTGCATGTATGAACCCCAGTAGCATTAAAAATATTTGCAGCTTTTTAAAAAAACGGAAATGTGCAGGAATAATATCGGCAAAGATAAAGCAAAGTGTGATTAGTGTTGCTTTCAAACTACCTCCAGAAACAAGATTGGGAATCGGTATTTATAAAACTTCACTTCTGCATCGACCTGATGACTATATTGGTTTCACACAAAGCTGTTCCCCACATGTTTTACAACAAAATTGCGCCATGATTGTAGTCTACGACCAAACATGTTTTTGAAATTTCCGGGGGAGCAATCGCCCGGTTTCCCTCCTGGTTGCTGTCCTGAGGAAAAAAAACAATGTTTGCGGATCCACGATCGCCAGTAGTGCAGTGAAAACTATTTCAGTGGTTGAATTTTTACAGTATTTAACTTACGACGACAATCTTCAGTAAACCCGCAAATGGACGTATGAGAATACACATTTGCCATTGCAAATGTTGAAGTAACTTGAATATGAAAGCAAAAGTTGAGGTTCACCACAGCACCTCATCGNCAACTTTTGTGTGCGCTCACAATATTTCGAGCTGCTCAACGTTTTCACGAGCAAACACAGTCATGTCGTAGAAAAGTATTTTTTACTTGTCCTACACAATATGTTTTAAAGCAAAGTAGAAAAAACACGTTCTCTTGGATGAAAAACTTTCGAAACTTCAGAATTTTGAAGAAAATAAAAATGTGCGACATTTTACTGGAATGAAAGAATTGGCAGTAATATTTAATTATGCAGTTGCAGTATTCCTGACTAATTTTTATTAATGAAGTATTCTTCTTGAAAAATAGATGTTCGAAAGCTTTGCCCATTTACTGATTGACTCATTTATTGTATGAAGCGCCAAACCATAAAGTTTCAGAAAAGTTTGCATTAAAATGTGCTTCAAAATTTTTAAACGTGTACTTCTGAAATGGAAAACACTTAAATTTCGCCACTCTAAACCAGTGATTATTAACCTTTTACATATCTTACCCCTTTATCAAACAAAATTACCAGATTTACCCGCAATATACTCAATGGTGCTCCTTTATTTAAAAGATACGAAATTAACCAACTCTTACAGTTTGAAATGATTTATGAAAATTAACATTGGCTGCAATTTTTGGTTGAGCAAATTTACCCCTTGGAAGATAAAATTCACCCCCAGGGTAAATTTACCCCAGGTTAAGAACCACTGCTCTAAACAGAACAGTACAAAATCTATATCCAAGTGAAAACGAGAAAGAGATCCTACAATTGTACTTCTGCAGCTCTTTGCCTGCTGGCCGCAGGGTTTTACTTGAGAATTATTCACAAACTTTGTAGGCCTTCCTTGTTTGACTCGCTTTAAGCAGACGGTACTATTCCAATGAAACTGATGCATGGTTACTCACGAAAGAAATCGTTTAGGCCTACTTAAAATCTCATGCAGTAACTTTAAGTTGAGACTGGTCAACTTTTATTGAACTGTTAATTTTGTGCATTATATATAGGCCTACCTTTAAATGATGCGCTTAAGAGGAAATGGTAATCTTTGAGGCAATTCAAATTCATCATTTCAAATATGACTGGCGGATAGAAGCAGCAGCAAGGAACAAAGTTCCACACGACGAAATGTTAAAAGTATTTTGTTAGATTTTTTTCAATAGTCCGGAGGCATAACTAACGCAACTGATTTCGTTAACTTGCACAATTTGTAATGGGTAGATCAAAAACGCATAAGTGTGATTCAGCGGGTGCTGAAGTTGAAAATGAAAACATTTCTTTCATGACATCAGGTGATTTTGAGCCTATCTTCGAGTTCCAGTTTTGTCTACTTTTGGTTCGTATTTGTTTTGGTTAGTTTAGATGTGATTTAATTTTCTCGTGTGCTTTTCACGGTTTACCGTACATAGTGCTTTTTTACTAAACCTCTGGATTTGTCCATCGCCTTTTTAGATTTCAGCTATATTTATTCTTATCTTGTTAATTCGTTGTTGGGTTACTGAGGTTTTGTTTTTATTTGTTTTCATATTTACGTTCATTTTTACTTCGCTTTTTATTCTGTCCTTTCAGGTTGTTTTATTTATTTCTTTTCTATCCTGGCTTCTTTGGAGTGTTTTAGTTGATTGCAATAGACCAGTAGTAATGTCTATGTGCGTACAGGTGGAAACTGTCAATATTATTACCGTAAAAGCTCTATTTCACCGCCATGGCGCTCTATTTTTCAACCCTTCCTTTATATTGGCGTTCTATTAGAGGTGGCATTCATTTAGAGGGTGCCGCTCTATTTTTAGACTAGCTGGTCGGAATTCTGAGATAAAATTTATTAATGAAAAGAAAAAACATCTAACACATTTACATAATTAACAAAAGACACGAATACAAGGTGATTACTGGTAAGTAATCACAGATTAAAGGTAGGGCTTATATTAAAATCATTCTGGAAATTCAGGCTAGGTCTTATTTTTAAGGTAGGTCTTATTTGTGGAGAAATACGGTAGAAAAGAGATTTCAGCCGTAACTATTTCCAAATAGAAGAATTCATCAAAGTGGCGTTCAATTAGAGGGTGGCGCTCTATTTTTCAACCCTTCCTTTATAGTGGCGTTCTATTAGAGGTGGTGTTCA